>Ga0325404_1001043_pt1 | contig 28897 bp, 20 predicted proteins | sample PopdelMetagenome_18_FD_205664 | JGI IMG/M metagenome (GOLD analysis project Ga0325404, IMG submission 205664) | Populus deltoides microbial communities from Bellville, Georgia, United States - Xylem-Control-R1 | ecosystem: Host-associated > Plants > Phyllosphere > Stem > Wood/Secondary xylem...
AAAAATGAGAATGAACCACCCAAGATTACACCTTTAGATATAGCTTTGCCGGGCATAATAAAAAATGACTTGAGTGAAGACAAAAGACTAAAAGAAATAAAAGCATGAGTAAACCAAAAAACATGGTAAGAAGGTCAGCTAAATTTATCAATGTGATGCACTCATGGACCGGCAGGAAGATCTAAGCAGCTGAAATTAGATAGGAATATCATGATATTAACCTGCGTATTTATGATCTTGATTGATGTAAAGATGAAAGTCGAGAAAAATCTAGAAAAGTATAACTCACACATGTTCTTCATGATTGTGGTATTTGTTTTTTGTTTTTTTTTATCTTTTGGATATAAAATAACAATTCTGAATCTTGGGGTATTTTAATGAGAAGATGAGGGTAAAAATTGAGTTAAAACAAGACAACTCAGGAGACTTTTTAGGTTTAAATGAAAAGGAAAATAAATAGTAACAAATAAAAGATATGTTGTCTACAATACTTTTTTCAATTTATCTCTATTCTTTTGAGTTTTTCAAATAAGCCCTCAATTTAACCCAATTTCAAGGAATTTCTTCAATTTCACCCCTAAAATATCTCAATCGGATCCTCTGTTTTTCATGCCTTCTTCACAATGATCTCTAGTTTTAGGATTCTTCAATTTGGTCCTTAATCAAACTTCAAAGTTCTTTCAACGAAGTCCCTTATAGCACCAATTAGTCTCTCTAAGTTCAATTGGATCCCTGACCTTTCACTTATTTCAAATCAACTTGAATTAGGCCTCTAAATATAATTTCCCTTCAATTAAATCCTTAATTAAATCATTTAAACCTATTAAAAGTTTAATTACGTCCTTAACCTAATTAATTCTTTCAATTTTAGTCAAACTGACTTGGAAACTTAATTTTGCTTTAATTAAACCCATTAAAAGTTTAATTACGTTTTTAAACCTAATTAATTCGTTCAATTTTGGAAAAATTGACTTGCAAACTTAATCTTACTTCAATTAAGTTTTTAATTAAGTCAATTAAACCCATTTAAAGTTTAATTAAACCCTTGAATTTATTTAATTATTCTAATTTTAGCTAAATTGACTGCAAACTTAATTTTGCTTCAATTAAGTCAATTAACCCAATTGGAAGTTTAATTAAACCCTTGAACTTCATTAATTCTTTTAATTTATTCCTTATTGATTTTCACACTTAATCTTGCTTAAGTTAAGTCTTTAATTAAGTCAATTGATTGAAATCAGAGATAAAATTGCAAGAAAATCAAAGTTTAAGATCAATTAAGGGTTAAATTGAATAAATTCACAACTAAGGACCTATTTTAAAAAGGTCATTAAACTTCAAGGACTCAATTAGGTTGAAAACAAGGATGAAAATGAAGCAAATTGCAAGCTTAATGGTTAATTGATGATCAATTTGTATAAAGCTAGAACAAATACTCAAATAAAAAGACGCTGAAACTACCAAAGGAAATGTAAATGAATGAATTAAATGTTTCTTGATACTAGAAAGCCAAATAGATAGAATTGCAATAATTAATTTTGATCATCTAATGGTTGACTATATAAATTTCATTATGGTTGTCGCATCCAACATCACAACGATTTAAGGAAAAAAAGAGTCTTTGTGTTGTGAAAGGGTAAAAGATCTAAAACTTATAAAAATGAGTTATCACCTAGTATTATAATCATTATAAACCCTAACTAAATTTTTGAGTTCTAAGATAAGAGACTAATTATGCTAAAGAAAAGATAGTATCCTCCTAAAACATTCTACCTAAGGTAAATTATATTGCTATTTATCTTTTATACCTAATGTGTTTGTTGTGCATAAAATACCAGTGATCTATCTATATGGGTAAGAGTGGGTCTATTGCAATAAGTTAAACCTCAGGTTTAATCCTATCATTTTTAAAATTCAAGTCATCTTTGTCACTCCCAATTGCTACCATAATGTTGACTACTAAGGGATTCATCCATTTGATATCAACTGGTGAATTGATATATCTACAACCAATTACTTTTGATCAAGACCTGTGACCATTGATGGTCTATCAAGCGATGTTAGTTAATACCTAGATGGGCCTATACCGGGCTTAGTGAACCCAACCTTAATCCGATGAAGAGTTGTTGCTAAACACTTGTTTATACGACATTGGCTCATAGACAATGACTAATGAAGGTTCATTTATCATATGGTATCGATGTTGAATGAGGTTCTTAACCTTGAGTCCTAAATATCCAAACAATGACCATTATAAGTTCTTCTATTTGGAAACAAGATCTGGTAGTATGAATGTTTTTTTTTGGACTAAGTTTGGACAATAACCTTTGTGGGTTCATTTTTTATAAGTTATGTTGCTGTGTTTAACAATCACATTAGTATTTTTTTTTAAAGGTGTTGCCTCATATCAGAGGTTATATATACTGGTTTGTAAGACTCGTGTATGCACATCCACTATAAGTGGACAACTTAATTCAAATTTTGTTGTTTTCTTTCTTATCATAATTATTGGCAAGCATTTTTAAAATGTGATTAATTAAGGGGCTTAATACCCAAAATGGACACTTTAAGAGCCATTGGTGGGTATTAAAAGGATCAAAGTAACTAATTTAGTGCTATCAATCAACCCTAAAAATACAATACCCGGTCAAGGTTCACTTGCACTAAGAAAGCCTTGATGGACACTGGCAGGGCCGGAGCCACACTGGGCATAAGGGGGCAACTGCCCCCTTAACTTTTTATAAGCATATTTTATGTGTAGAAACATAAATTAGGAGTTGAAAAGTTTAATAGATGGAAGGGGAGCTACAAAAAATATGGGAAATAAAAAAGAGAAAAAGAATACTCTGTGTCTTCACGTCCAAATAAAGCAAATGCATGTTTCGTGGAAAATCATCCATTTTTGGATTTTCTTATATGCATTATATTAAAATCCCTACAAAATCTTTTTTCCGGCAACGTTTATTTTTTTATAGTTTCGGTTATTTTGAGAAAAATATCTTCGATGAGATTGATAATGAAGTCATTATGAAGCGATTTCAAAATATAAAAACTCGAAGATAACAATTATAATGTAATTTTTTATTTTAAAAGTATTCTTAAATTAAATTCATTTGATAGGAGTCTGTTTGAGAGTGTGGTTGCGGTTGTTTTTCAAAATATTTTTCACTTATAAATGTATTAAAATGATGTCTTTTATTTTTAAAAAATTATTTTGATATTAGCGCATCAAAATGATTAAAAAACACCAAAAATATTTATTTGAAGCAAAAAAATTAAAAAAATTTTAATTTTTTCAAAAATGTTTTTGGAACGCAAAGACTAACAGGGCCTTAGTATATACGTTTTAAATTGATTTCTCTATATAACGCATGCCTACATAATACATAATATCATGTATTTATTAATAATTTGCCTCCTCATTTAAAACATTTCTGGCTTCGCCACTAGACACTGGACTGAAAGTTTGGGTATTTTACAAGAAAGCATTTTGCAATTATTTTGAACGAAAATCACAAGGCCAAAATGCTACTCATAAACATCTCAAACAATAACTTGTTATAAGCCTATAAGCCTCATGTGTTATGAGTGAATAACAAAAACACCAATTTTGACATGGTTAAAAAAAAAAAGACAATGGTTTTTGAAAGGATTTTGAACGTCAACCCATGTATACCTTTTAATTCAATTTTAGTCCTCATTCTTTTGATTTATTTTTTATTTTATTTTGTCCCTCGTAATTTTATTTCATTTTGTTTTTTTATCCAATTTGATCCTTATTCTTTCAATTATATTTTTTTATCCTTTTCTTAATTTATTTTGTTTTCCAATTTACTCCCTAATTATTTTCTTTCATTTTGTTTTTATATCGTATTCAGTCCATATTGTTTGAGTTTTCAATTATTTTATGTTTAGAAATTTTACTTTGTTATTTTTTCATGATTGTTTTTCTACGAGTAATCCCTTTTCATGACCTGGGCCTATTAAGTTTAGCTTTTTCTGGGATTGTTTATTAAATATTGATTTTTTTAAACCGAAAAAGTATCTTACGTATAATTTTATAATCCCAAATATTAAATATAAAAGGGTAAAAAAATATGAAAAAATCAGAATTAATTGCAAAGCGGTTCTTCAAAAATCTAAAAATAATTAAAATTAAACTTGGGTATATTTGGCAAAACACACAAAAAAAAAAAACAAAAAAATAATGGTAGTGAAAAATATATCAGGGCTTGTTTTTCAAATAATCCCTTAACTAAAAAAATATGGACTTAAAATTTGCTTTAAGGAAGCATTTTTCAAATACACCTTAAAGACCTAAAAACATGTTTTTTTTTTCCTTCGATAAATCTTGGCTTTGCTAAACGTAGCCTTAGGCCTTAAAAATCTCAGCCCATTTGCCCAAATCAATGAAATAAAAGCATGAGTAAACCAAAAACATGGTAAGAAGGTCGGCTAAATTTATCAATGCACTCATGGAACGGCAAAAAGATCTAGGATATGTTTGTTTTTCGGGAAGTGGTTTCCGGAAAACCACTTTTAAAATTTTCTTATGTTTGTTTGCCATTAGAAAATTGATTAACGGAAAACACTTTCCAGTCAAATGAAAATTTAGCTTGGTTTCTAGGAAAGTGTTTTCCTGAAAAATTTGGGAGGAAAACACTTTCCGGAAGTTGTGAAAAATTTAGAAATATCATATTATTTGCTGATTATATCAAATTTGGTCCTCAAACTTTTAATGTTATATATATTTTAATTTGAATATTTATTTTTCAATTTCATCTCTTAAAATTTAATTTTTATATTAACTTTGGTCCTCATTTTTATAATTGTTATTTACTTTTTCCTTATCATTTTTTTTATTGAAATTTCTTATCTATCAAATTTGGTCCTCATTCTTTTGATTGTTACTTATTTTATTTGAAATAATTTATGAAATGTTAATTATTATTATTTTAATTTCTTCATCTTTCATTTTTTTTATTTTTTAGATTTGATTTCTATTATTTTGATTATTATTTATTTTATTTGAGATAATTTATGAAATTATATTTTTTTTCAATTTCATTCTCATTCAACCTTTTAATTTGTAAGATTTCTTCCTCATTATTTTAATAAACTTGAGAAAATAAAATATTAATAAGTTATTTTCTAGCTCATTTTCCATGACATAACCAAACATTGGAAAATGTTTTCCGATTTATTTTCCATTACACTACCAAACATCGGAAAATAATTTACTTTTCTTGAATTCACTTTTCAAAAGAAAACTACTTTTCAGCAAACAAATGGGACCCTAGGCGGCGGAAACTGGATAGGAATATCATGGTTATTAACCTATAAGTCTATGTCTTGATTGATCTAAAAATGAAGGTTCAGAAAAAAAATATAAAAAAGTATAACTTTGACATGTTTTTCATGAGCTGTGATTGGGATGAGTATTTATGATATATATTTTTTTAATCTTTTGGATGTAATGTAAACCTCGGAAAAAAAATAAAGCTTGTTTAAATTGCAAACTAAGAGGCTGTTTGTTTACACGGTTGCGGCTGCTTTTAAAGCAAACCGCGTAAACAATACGTTTGGTAACAATAAAACATGAATTACTGTATATGTGGGGCCCATTAAAAACGCTGGTTCGTGAGAAACAGCTCTCAGCTGCTTCTTACGCGGCCGGGTCTAATGCCCAGGTGAATTAATTCACCTGGGGCACTGTTCACTTCTTGTAGTGAATAGTGCCCTGGTGAATTAATTCACCTCAGCACTGTTCACGTCAAGAGTGAACAGTGCCCTTGAGTGAACAGTGTTATTCACTTGGCACTGTTCACAGTGAAAAAAATTGTGTTTTGTTTTTTTTATTTGTGTTTTATTTGAAAAATTAGAAGGAAATCGCTTGATGATGTCATAAAAAATTCAGTTTTTGTTGTTGCGCACTTAAGAAGTCATGAAAAATATAGTCCTTATTTGATAGATTTCGTACGTGATGAAATTGCACATAGTTTAATGGAATAATAAAAATTATTTGATATCAATATTATTTATTTCATGATGTAATAACAGTAGTTAAATCTACAATATTTAAATTAAAAACCATCGATATTAATATATATATATATATATTAATTATTTTATAATCTCAATTTGAAAAGCATTTTTTAACCAAACACATTAAACAACTTTTTGTTCAACCTCAATTTCAATCACAGTTTTAACTAAATATATATTTTTCCAAACCAACCTCAACTAAAAGTACTTTTTATAAAATAATTTTTTTCAAACCATAACCACAACAGCTACCACAATACCAAACACACTCAGATGAGAAATAAAAGTGAAGAAATTCATGCATATGGTTAAATAAAAACAGGAATTCAAAAATTTTTGAATATAAATTTCCGGATGAAATAATTCATGACATTATAAATAAACCCGGTAATGTTGAGGGCTGGATTTAATTGAAGAGAATAATACACTTAAAGGAAATGGGGCTTAAGTGCAAATAAGATAAATTATAGAGTATAAATACTCATCTCCTCACCAAAAATTTGCAGCAACCATAAGGAAAGAAAAGAGGGAGTTTTGTATCTATCATTGTAAAATCAAGAAAGAAACACCAAAATTTCAAGAACCCATCCAAGATTAAGAGTTTATAGATGGAATAAACACTTGTGGGTAAGAGATTAACAAGAAAATTGAACAAGAAGAGAAGAAGGAGGGTCGGCTGTCATTAGAAAAGAAAGGAGAGAGTTGAAAATCTTCAACTGGTTAAAGATTAAAATCTTAATTCGTACCGGGTAAGGTGTTCTAAACATGATCTTATAATTCATTTCAAATTCAATAATGAATTGACGCCTTGATGTTGAATTATAGATTAGAGTTCTTAGACTTGGATTGGGGGAAAAGTATTTGTTGTTAAAATTAAGTTAATTCATGTGTGGTATGTGATTAGGGATGTGAAACCATGATAATTTACCCATAAAATGTAGTTTGTGAAAGTTATGTGTGAAGGGAAAAGGGTGACGAATCTGGACAGTCTCGTTTCCTAACTTTTGGTAAGATTTTGGATAGGATGATGAGGGAATTAAGACCAGATTTCTTCATAGAAATTGTAGTTTTGGATGTTAGCTAACTAAAAAAATTGATCTTGCTCAATTTGAAGCTATAGTACTCCAGTTATGGGTCACCAACCAAGTCTGAGTCGTGACTGACTGTGTAGGGCAATAGGACTGATTTGTTGATGAGCAATTTTGACTATCTTGAAGGCAGATCTGGGTTCTCCTTCCTTTAAAAAATTTGTAGCCTCGTGTCTTAGCTTTTCAATGAGACCAATCTCACTTGAAACGGAGTTCTAGAACTTTGGATATAGTTAAAAATATAAGGAGAGTTCAGACAATAACAGTTCAATATCTAGACAGTAATAGTTGGATAATAACAGTTCAATGTCTAGAGAGTAACAGTCCAATGTCTAGACAATAATGATTCAAGACAGACAGTTTAATATCTAGACAATAACGGTTCAAGACAGTAATAGTTCAATGTCAAGACAGTAACGGTTGGACAGTAACAGTCCAATGATAACTATGGTTGGATAAAGAATGACAATATTAATGAGTGTAATGAGAAAAATGTAAAACATAAAAAAAAAATGATAGAAAGAAAGACCTATAAGTTGTTGATATGATTTTTATGAAACATATCCTTGAATGAGGAAAATTTATGAGATGAGCCCGTGATTGCAGGAGGGACCACCGGTGTGGTGTAATAGCAGCAGCAGTAGGGGAGCACGAGTAGAGTTTCTACTACAAGTAGGTGATCCGCACCTATACTTTCTAATTAAATTCCATGATTCAATATGTTATTGATGTGATATGTGAATTATCAAATATTTGGATATTATGGGAAAGGAGGAAATTTTACGTAATGATGTCGATATTTTAAATAGTATTTAAGGTGAAAGGATGTTGTGTGAATTACCAGGTGATGAAATTATCGTTGACAAAAGAAAAATGAGAAGTGTGATATGGGGCGTGGACTAGCATACATTTAGTGTATGTTAGGATCCCAAGTAAGGGGATCACCATGTTTTGACTAGCATATATTTAGCGTATGTTAGGATCCCGAGTAATGGGATCACTTTGCATCGACTCCTACGGGGTGATGATGATACCAGTGAAATTGGTATCAGTAATGTGTTAAGCGGAAATAATCATGGTTGATTTTATAAAATCTTGAATGGAGGTTGATAATGAAAAAGGAAACGGTTTTTAGTAGTTGAAGGAGAAAGAGTTTCCAATGAAAACCAGAAGGAAGAAGTGAATAAAATATGAATTCATGATTGCTTTTTTAAATTGTTGGATATTTGTATTACTATTTATTATGATATTCATGTTTCAATAATATGTATTTTGTTTCAGGACCATCATATGCACGATAGGAGTAGATCCTAGCTTATGTTCACTTTTTGCAATCTAGGTTCTAGGGAGTATACTCTTGTATTTTGTAATATTACAACTTTTATTTAACTTAATTTGTATAATTGATGCTTAAACTTGAATAGATGAATTTAATTCTGTAGTTTGTATAACCATGTTCCATGTATGAATGTTTATATCTTTTAGCCATCCATAATGATAATTGTTGTTCAATGTATATCATTAACATTATGGTTGACATGAATGATGATGTTTGTGGGATTGAGACTCAGGATGATTGGGTTGAATTGAGCTATGAGATGTGGAATATTAGAAGTGTAAACAGGTCGTATGTTAATAACTTTACCGAAATTTTAGTGAAAATTTCGATAAATTTTAATATATATAAAATTTAATCACTCTGTTTATCAATTAACATAAGATCGTTGCTTTATCCCGGATATGAGGGATGTTATATATAAAATAACGATTCTGATTGTTAAATCTTCTCAAAGGGAATCATTACTGCATTTTGAAAAAATCTTGGCATATTTTAATGAGAGGATAAGGGTAAGAATTGAGTTGAAACAGGACAACTTAGACAAACATTTGAGATTTAAATGAAGAAGAAAATAAATAGTAACAAATAAAAGACATGTTGTCTACATTACCTTTTTCAATTTAGTCCCTATTCTTTTGAGTTTTTCAATTAAGCCCTCAATTTAACCCAATTTCTAGGAATTTATTCAATTTCACCCTTGAAATATCTCAATCGGATCCTCTGTTTTTCATGCCTTCTTCACAATGATCTCTAGTTTTAGGATTCTTCAATTTAGTCCTTCATCAAACTTTAAACTTCAAAGTTCGTTCAACTAAGTCCCTCATAGCACCAATTAGTCTCTCTAAGTTTAATTGGGTCCCTGACCTTTAAATTTTTTCAAATCAACTTGAATTAGGCCTCCAAACATAATTTTCCTTCAATTAAGTCCTTAATTAAATCATTTAAACTCATTAAAAGTTTAATTACATCCTTAAACCTAATTAATTCTTTCAATTTCAGTCAAACTGACTTGCAAACTTAATTTTGCTTTAATTAAATTCATTAAAAGTTTAATTAAGTCTTTAAACCTAATTAATTCGTTCAATTTTGAAAAAATTGACTTGCAAACTTAATCTTACTTCAATTAAGTTCTTAATTAAGTCAATTAAACCCATTGAAAGTTTAATTAAGCCCTTGAATTATTTAATTATTTGAATTTTAGCTAAATTGACTTGCAAACTTAATTTTGCTTCAATTAACCCAATTGGAAGTTTAATTAAACCCTTGAACTTCATTAATTCTTTCAATTTATTCCTTATTGATTTTCAAACTTAATCTTACTTAAGTTAAGACTTTAATTAAGTCAATTGATTGAAATCAGGGATAACATTGCAAGAAAATCAAAATTTAAAATCAATTAAGGATTAAATTGAAGAAATTCACAATTAATGACCTTTTTGAAAAAGACATTAAACTTCAAGGACTCAATTAGGTTGAAAAAGGAGGTGAAATTGAAGCAAATTGAAAGTGTAATGGTTAATTGAGAATCAATTTGCATAAATCTAGAACCAAAGACTAAAATAAAAAGGCGCTGAAACTACCAAAGGAAATGTAAATGAATGAATTAAATGTATCTTGATACTAGAAAGCCAAATAGATAGAATCACAGTAATTAATTTTGATCATCTAATGATCAACTACATAAATTTCATTATGGTTGTTGCATCCAACATCACAATGATCTGCCCACTTTTCTAAAAGGAAAAAAAGAGTCTTTATGTTGTGAAAGGGTAAAAGATCTGAAACATATAAAAATGAGTCATCACCTAGTATTATAGTCATTACAAACCCTAATTAATTTTTAGAGTTCTAAGATAAGGGACTAATTATGCTAAAGACAAGATACTATCACCTTAAAACATTCTACCTAAGGTAAATTATATTGCTATTTGTGTTTTATTCCTAATGTGTTTGTTGTGCCTAAAATACTAGTGATCTTTCTATGTGGGTAAAAGTGGGTCTATTGCAATAAGTTAAACCTCGGGTTTAATCCTATCATTTTTAAAATTCAAGTCATCTTTGTCACTCCCAATTGCTACCATAACGATGACTGCTAAGGGATTCATCCATTTGATATCAACTGGTGAATTGATATATCTACAACCAATTACTTTCAATTAAGACCTGTGACCATTGATGGTTTATCAAGCGATGTTGGTGAATAGTAAGACGGGTCTATACCTGGCTTAGTGAACCCATCCTTAATCCGATGAAGAGTTGTTGCTAAACACTTGTTTATACAACATTGGCTCATATACAATGACTAGTGAAGGTTCATTTATAATGTGGTATCGATGTTGAATGAAGTTCTTAAACCTGAGTCCTAAATATCCAAACAATGACCATTATAAGTTCTTCTACTTAAAAACAAGATCTTGTAGTATGAATGTTCTCTTTTGGACTAAGTTTGGACAATAACCTTTGTGGGTTCATTTTTTCTAAGTTGTGTTGCTATGTTTAACAATCACATTAGTATTTCTTTTTTAAGGTGTTGCCTCAAATCAGAGGTTATATATACTGGTTGGTAAGACTCGTGTATGCACCTCCATTATAAGTGGACAACTTATTTCAAATTTTGTTGTTCCTTTCTTATCATAACTATTGGCAAGCATTTTTAGAATGTGACTAATTAAGGGGCTTAATACCCAAAATGGACGCTTTAAGAGCCATTGGTAGGTATTGACAAGATCAAAATAACTAATTTAATGCCCTCAATCAACCCTAAAAATACAATACCTGGTCAAGGTTCACTTGCACTATGGAAGCCTTGATGAACACTGGACTGAAAGTTTGGGTATTTTACAAGAAAGCATTTTGCAATTATTTTGAAAGAAAATCACAAGGCCAAAATGTTACTTATAAATATCTCGAACAATAACTTGTTATAAGCCTGTAAGCCTCAAGTGTTATAAGTGAATAACAAAAACACCAATTTTGACATGGTTAAAAAAATAAAACAATGGTTTTTGAACGTCAACCCATGTATGCCTTTTGAAGTGGGTCGAAACCTTAAAAGGCCGTGCAAATTGGTTCCAAAGCCTAAAATGAATACATGCATGATTAGTTTTGGTTTTGTTATTGAATGACCAAAAACACTCCACTGTTTTTCATGGATTCAAAACCAATAGTAACTAATAGAATTATACTTACCATTATAGTGATAAAAGATGAATAATAACACATCAAACATAAGATGATACGTGGTAGGGTTTTGACTACAATGTACTAAAAGATATAAAACTGAACAGAAAACAATTTAAAAATGATTATATTTGGTAATTGATAGATATTTTAAAAGATCTACTTTAGTTTAGGGGTTTAGGTTGACTCCAAGAAACTAAACTTAAAAACTACAATGCATTCTAACAATATATGGGTACATTAAAAAGATATTTTAAAATTGTAATAAACTAACAGGATTGAACCAAGCCATACACAAGTTGCTTATAAAATATACATATTCCATTAAAAGAATCTAAACTATTCAGATAAGTAAGTTTAAAAGCTAAAGGGTTGAAAGTGTTAAGGTTCAAATTTTAGGATAGTACATGATTGTCCAATACCCAATAGTGTTCACCAATATATATACCAAACCAATCTAGTCTCACATCAAACTCTGAAATAAAAAAAATGGCATGGTTCCAACAAGCCTAAACTCAAGCAACCAAGACATCAATAGTATCTCATATTCATAAACCCTTAGAAAATTCACTAGCATGCATAGAAATCCTATGGGACTCTAACATTCAACAAAAACCACAAAATAATCCCATAACATCCCATACATTCAAGACAAGTCCCTTAACAATTTTACTAAATGAAGACACATAACAACTGTCACGTTCTCCGCGCGGCAATTCGACGATTTTTCGTTATGTTTGCTTGATTGGTTCTTAGAAAGTCGCCACCTAGTATTTCATTGAGAGTTACTAAGAAACCCGGATTTACTGATCGTTGTCAGAGATTTGAAAGTAAAGGACTGGTTCTGGCTAGGAAAAGTATTGACACCCCTAGCACACCCTACCTGAGATAAGCTGCTTTGCGGTTTGATGTGATTTGAAAATTTAAAATATTAATCAAATTCTAAGATTTTAATAAATCAGTTATTAAATCTATGTAGAAACATGTTCTTATATTTTTATGGAAAATATAACATGATTTTATTTGTCCTTAAGATATTTAGCTATATTCAAATTAAACAATTAATTTTTTTTTGTCTTTTTTAACATTTATAAAACATGTAAAATAAAATACATACACACACGTCACTTTTTACTATAATCAACTCACACATCATTTTTACAAGTTACAAAATAACAAAAATTAAGCAGAAAACAAACAGTAATTTAAATACATATTCTAGCATGTAAAAATTACAAAACAGACCCCTAAAAATCCAAGAATTGCTGAGGAGGTCTTCTGGAACTGCAGGGGCAGTGGCGGCGCGTCTTCTCCACGCGCCACCAGTCGCGCGCCGCCGTGAAATCCAGAGATTGTGGGGAGATCTGTAACAGCTTCCTCCCCTCTTCACCATCCTGTCGGCTGTGGGCAATGCTGTTACCTGCAACAACACCCAAAAACGCAACAAACAAGTCTGTTTTGGCTTTGTTTTCAGATCGGCTCCTCTTCCTTCTCCTTGTTCAGATCTACTGCTCTCTCTGCAAGTTTTTTTGTTTCCTCTTCTTCTGCTTCTGCTTCAGGTGGCCGGTGGCACGACCAAATGGCTGCCGGTCTGTGGGCGCTTCTGGGTTGTTGCTGCCGCTGGAGGCTGTTCTGGCGCCGCTAAGGGAGGAGCTGCTTGAGGCTGGTCTCCTGTGTCAATGGGCGGCTGTGTTGTCTTGGCCGTGAGGGAGAGCGACGGCCAGTGGGGGGCGCGGCCGGCTGGCCTTGGGTCACCAAGCAGGGGCCAACGGCCGGGAGAGGGAAGCCGATGGGTCGGCTGTTGCACGGTGGCGGAGGGAAGAAGAAGAAGGGGTTCGGGCCTGTCGGGTTGTTGGTCCAAGGAGAGGAAGATGGGGCTGTTTCAGGAGCAAAAATCGCAGACCAAAGGGGAGGGTTTGTGGCGGCTCCAGCAGGGCAAAAAAAAGGAAGGCTCCCTTTAGTTTGGGAGAGAACCAGGAGACCAGGGGAACGGCGGCCAAGGAGATCGTGAGGGAGGTTTGTGCTCTCTGGTTTTTGGCCCGAAAGAGAAGGGGAGCTGCAGTCGGGGCTGAGGGGAGAAAACCAGAGGAGGGGAAAGCTTTGGTTCTCTGGTTCTGTTTTTGGGGGGAAGGTCTCTGGTGTGTCTTTTTCAAGGCAAAAGGGGAAGAACGGCGCTTCTGGGTTTTTTTCAAGGTCAGGGAGGGGCGGCTGTAGAGAAGATAGATTTTAGGTTTTTTCTTTACCCCTAGGGTCCCCCCAAAATTTTCTCCGCCGTGAATGATTTTTTTTTCCCCGTGTAAATTTCTCTGTAGCATGATATTTATAGGAAAAGTTTTATTAGGTTTTCAAACTAGTCCCTCAACTTTTCCTTTCCTTTTCTTTTCCTGTTTTTTTGTAAATTTTGATTTTTTTTGTTTTTTTTGTAAATTTTGATTTTTCTCGTTTTTTTTGTATTTTTAAAAGCGAGCAATTTCAACGTCAACTCAACAAAGAAAATCAGTGATCATAAAATTTACGCGTTAAAAGTTGAACGCGTTCCAAATACCTTTGAAAATTTAAATTCTTTTGAGATGACGTTAAAAATGCTAAAAACAATGCAAATATATCAAAAATGCATTTTTTTGGGGTTTTCATTGTTTTTTTGCTATTTTTTGGTTTTTTCTGAAAATTTATCAACATATGGGTCAAAAATTGGGTAGCAACAACAACTATAATGATTGTAATTGTAACTATAAGCATACCAATAATTCATACATTCATAACAAAACATTTTTAAAAAAATATCAAACACAATGTACATACTGAAAAATATAAAATGGATCAGAATATAAGGAGTTTTAAGGAGATTATGGAAGAAACAAGGGAAAATAAGGGATCATTGAGAAAACATTATGAGATAAGGGAAGAGAAAGATTCATCTAGAGAGAGAAAAGGAAATATTAAACAAGAAAAAAGGAAAGAGAAGCTTTGGACCATAAAGATTGTCATCAAATTGAGTTTAAAAGGGTAAACAAGTTTTCTCTTGTATTTATATTCAAGTTTTAGTTAGTTTTGATTATAGGTTTGAAATGGGTTTGAAGGAGGGGTTAAAGTTTGTTGAATTATAGATGAAGAAATGCTATATGTGTGAAAAATAAGTTGTTAGATTATGTAATATTGTTGTTTAAGTGGAAACTTTGAGAAAATAATTGAAATAAACTAATGGGTTTTTCTAATCACAAGTGGCCGACCATGTGGGGTAATTAGTATAGATGAATTGGTTTGCATGAGATGTGATTTTGTGTACATGTTTTTGATGTGTAAGGTTATGTGATTGTATTTAAGGTGAAAGTTAAGATAAGAAGCATAAATTATATGTTGTGTGAATGTTTTGGAATGTTATGAGTATGGATATGTTAACTTGTGTGGCTTTAATGGGTGCAATACATGTTAGTGTTAAGAAAACTAACATGATTAAGTAATGAATTTTGTAAGATGCAATGGATTGAGTGTTTGATGTCAAAGTTAGCTAAATTCTTAGTTTAAGAGATTTTAGGAAGATGAAAAGGTTGACATAATTAATTGATAAAACTTGTACTGTTTTAAAAGATAGATGAGCAAAGGTGAGTTGAAGTGGAGTAGGGAATTTAAGACAAGATTATGAACTTTGTTAGTATGGATCAAATTGTTAATTTAGAAATTGTGCAAAGTAAACTTGATTTCTGATAAATCTTATTGTTGCAATGTTAAATATTTGGAAGGTTTGTGAATAAAGATAAGGCTAGAATTTTTATATAAACGTTAGGATTTTATATGGTGTGTGAGAATCGGTTGATAAGCATTACAAAGGAAAAAGGGTGAGAAATTGTGTATGTCAAGTATGAAATTGTTATGTGAAATACCTTATTGAAATTATTTAATTGGGTATATGGACGAAAGAATTTGATTATGAGTTATGGATTTAAAAATTAAGAACAAATAACAAAAAGGAACATAACATATGTATTGAATAACAAGAAATGTGATGTTAAATTCACAAAGGGTGTATGATTTACTTGACCCAGGAGACACATATTCTTTGTTTATTATGAATTTATAAGTAAATTGAATGTGTTGAGAGGCAGGTTGAGTAGAGAATTAACTATTCTTACTCCAATAGGAGAGACCATAGATATTGACAATGTATATGTCAAGTGTAATTTACGAATCAGGGACCATGAATTAAAGGTGAATTTGATACCCTTAAGGATTTATGACTTTAATATCATCTTGGGAATAGATTGGTTGAGGAAACATCAAGCTTGCATGGATTGTTTTACAAAGACGATGACCTTTAAAACACTAAAAGGGAACAAGGTTGAGTTCAAGGGTGATAGGAAAATTATGCTAAATTGCATCATTTCAATTGTGACTGCAAGGAAAATGTTGAGGAATGGATGTGATGCCTACTAGTTTATGTCATCGACACTATGAGAAAAGGTACTGAATTGTCAAAAATATTTGTGGTAAGAGGAGTTCTCGATATTCTTCCAGATGAATTACCGAGAGTACCCCGATGTAAGATTTGGAAGTTACCATAGACTTGTTATTAGGGACCACACCTATTTCTTAGGCACCATATAGGATGGCCCCAATAATGTTAAAGGAATTGAAGATCTAATTACATGAATTATTAGGTAAAGGGTTTATCCAACTTTGTGATTAACCCTAAGGAGCCTTAGTCTTATTTTTTAAAGAAAAAAAAAGACAAAAACCCTACGACTTTGCATTGATTATAGGAAATTGAATTGGATAATGGTAAATAATAGATATCCACTTCCACAATTTGAATTTTTCAACTTTTGAAGGGATTACAAGTGTTTTCAAATATTGGCTTAAGATCTAGGTACCATCAATTGAGGATAAAGGAAAAAGAAGTCCTAAAACTGCTTTTAGGACTCAATATGAACATTTTAAGTTTTTAGTTATATGTTTTAGCCTAACTAACACCCCAACTATGTTTATGGATTTGACGAATTAGGTGTTTTGGCCATAGCTAGATAAGTTTATAGTAGTGCTTATTGATAATATCCTAATGTATTTAATGGATTAGATAAAGCATAAACAACATCTTGGAAAAGTGCTATAGACTCTAAGAGAAAATTAGTTGTATACAAAGCTAAATAAATGTGAATTTTGGTTGGTTAAAGTTGTATTTTTAGGGCATGTGATATCTACATAAGGCACCCTAGGATGTTAAAGGTTGTTTTGAATTAAAATCGACATACTAATATGATAAAAATTCATAGTTTTCTTAGATTGACTAGGCATTATCGACAATTCATTGAAGGGTTTGCATTAATAGGAGTATCAATGACACACTTAACTTGAAAGGGAGTAAATTTTGAATGGGAAAGGAGTGTAGTAAGAGGAGTTAAAGAGAAAGTTGACCTCACTCTAGTGTTACCCCTTCTAGAAGGGCTAACACTAGAGTTAGTAGTATATAGTATTGCTTCGAGGAAAGGCCTTGTGTGCGTGTGTTAATGTAACACTAAAAAGTGATTACTAATGCATCTAGAAAATTAAAAAAACATAAAGAGAATGATTTAGAGCTAGCGATGATTTTTTTCCTTAAGGAATTGCAGACATTACAAACCATAAAAGTCTTAAATATTTGATGATGCAAAATGAATTGAATTTATGTCATAGGAGATCGGTGAAGCTGATTAAAGATTGTGATTACATTATTGATTACCATCTCAGGAAAACAAACGTAGTAGTAGATGCTTTGAGCCACAAATCGAGTATTAGGGTTAACTGCATGCAAGTTCAAGATCAATTAAAGGTCTTAGAATTAAGAAAGATAAGGGGTACAATTATGTAGGGATTTTGAAGGATTTTTTTGGTATGAATAACAGTAAAACTAGTGTTATGTGATAAAGTGTTGAAGGCTTAATAGAAGGATGTGGAGATAGAAAAGGTAAAGGCCATTGTAGGATCAAAGGAAGGAACTTCCTTTTAAATCATGGAAAATGGCATCCCAACAATAGAAAATCAGTTATACTTTTTGAACTATGAAATGTTAAATAAGGATAAAGGGCTCATGAATCCCATTTTATGGTTCATTCGGGAAGTACAAAGATATATAAAGATTTAAAAGAACATTACTAGTGGCCTAACATGAAAAAAAGGTAATAAAGTTTATAGCGAAGTATGTTATTTGTCAACAGATTAAAGTAGAACATTAAAAACTTGCTGGAGAATTACAACCTCTTTCAATGCCAAAATAGAATTGGGAGGATACTATGATAGATTTTGTATCGAGACTTCCAAGAGGTAAAAAGGAAAATGAGATAATTTAAGTGGTTGTCAATTGGCTAACTAAGTCTACCTTGTTCTTACTTATGAAGATGTCTGGTTTGGTAGACAAATTTGCTAGATTGTACATTGATGAAGTAGTTAGACTACATAGAGTCCCAATGTCTATTTTTTCTATCAAGGACCCTTAATTTACTTCTCGAATATGGTCATTTATTCAATGTTTTTGGGAACAAATTTGAATCTAAATATAGCTTTTCGTCTTTGGACTGACAAACAATCAGAGAAGACTATTCAGATATTGGAAAACCTATTGAGATCTAGTGCATTGGAACTTAAGGGAAACTAGGAAAATCATCTATCATTAATGGGATTTACATACAAGAACAACTATCAAGCCACAACAGGTATGGCTTCATTTATGGCATTATATAGGAGGAAATGTCGTACTCCATTATGTTAGGATAAAGTGGGTGAAAGGAAGTTACTGGTACCAGAATTGGTTTAGATGTTTATAGGCAAAGTGAAGGAAATTAGAGAAGGAATGAAGGAAGCTCAAAATAGAAAAAAAAATTATGCTAATAATCGGAGAAGACCACTAGAGTTCAACGTGGGTGATCAAGTATTCTTGAAGGTCGCACACTAGAAGAACATTATCTGTTTTAAAAAGAAAAAAACACTAACACTCAAATATATCGATTCCTTTGAAATTACAAAAAGAATTAGGCTAATAACATACAAGTTAGCGTTACTTTCTCATCTTCTTAGAATCCATAATATGTTTCATGTATCTTTGCTTCGAAAAGCCGAATTGGATCCTTCTTGATTTTGCCATAATGTTCAAAGGGAAACACTACCTCCATTTAACACTTCTCTCAATGACAAACCCATTAACACCAAGATCAATCTTTTGGGGGATGAAATATGGATAACTATTATGGAAAGTGACCTATATACATGTAAATACCTTATATAGGAATATTTATTATGTGTAGTATATTTCACTCTTATATTGTACACAACCCTAGAGGTATAAATATAAAGGAATGGTTATTGTCATTAGCATCCATCACAATTTACATAAATTCAATCCTCAAAATAATTCAACTTGGTATCAAAGCTACAGCAAAATCTTCCTTCACTCTTCTGTTTTTTTTTTCTGGTCATCTCCTCTAGACCGCCCTTCACTCTTTTATTTCTATCATTCATCCTCTATTAAAAATGGAAAATTTATGTGCTACTCATAATCTACAAGCTAATGCCAATTTAGTGTTTAATAATGCTCTTATAATTGCTCCTATTACTTGGTTTCCTGATACAGGTGCAAATCATCATGTGACACTGGACTTTGTGAGTATGACGATCTCAGAACCTTATCTTGGTAATGATCATTTGCATGTTGGTGATGGTAAGGGCCTTAATATTTCTAATATTGCTCACTCTAAAATTCATTTTCCCAAATGCACGTTTACCTTATCCAATATTTTACATGTTCCTGACATTAAAAAACCCTTACTATTTGTTCAAAAGTTTTGTCTTGAGAATAACATGTTTTTTGAATTTCACCCCTTTTTATTTTATGTTAAGGATCTCATGACAAAGAAAGTGCTTCTTTCTAGTTGAAGTAGAGATGGTCTATATGTTTTATCCGAGTCGTCTACAACGTCATTGCCTCAAGTTTTCTCGTTTACATGTCTCTCTACTTCCACTAATGTTTAGCATCATCGGCTTGGACATCTAAGTTCGCACATTCTGTATTTTCTAGTGTCAACTAAACAACTATCCTATACATTAAAACAATTTAATTTTAAGTGTCCACCATGCTTTTTGGGAAAATCATCTCGTCTGACATTAAAAACTACGAGTCATTAAACTCAAGCTCCCCTTGACCTGATTTTTAGTGATGTTTGGGGTCCTTCTCTATGTTTTCATCTAATGGTTTTCGCTATTTTGTTATTTTATAGATGCCCATAAAACAATTATTTGGTTTTATCCTTTGGTTGCAAAATCTGATGTTTTGCTATATTTCACCAATTTCAGGCGCTCGTTAAGCGCCAATTTTCTTTAAAAATTAAGCATGTTCAAACAAATTTAGGTGGTGAATATCGAAAACTAAATACGTATTTTAAAGCAATTGGTATTATCATCGTTTGATATGTTCGCATACTCATTAACAAAATGACATGGTTGAACATCGTCATTGACATATTGTTGAAACTGGGCTTACTCTTTTTGGTCAATGTAAAGCTCTACCAAAATACTGAAGTTATGTGTTTGAAAGCTTAGTGTATTTGATTAACTGCATGCTAACTCTTGTTCTTAATCATAAAACACCTTTTGAATATCATTTAAAATCGACTCCTGATTATGCTTTTCTCTGTACTTTTGAGTGTCTTGTAAGTTAGATTTTCGTTCCTGATTATGATTTCCATTTATTCGTCCATACAATGCTCATAAGTTAGATTTTCGCTCTTCTCCTTGTGTTTTTCTAGGATATAACAACTCTCATTTAGGATATCGATGCCTTGATTTATTGTCAAATCATATTTATCTTACTCGTTATATTCAGTTTCATGAAATTGTTTATCCTCTTGACAAGTCTAAACAAATTGTAACTCCACCCAGACAACCTTCTGCTGCCACTTTACAGCCTATCACACAATCTTATCCAGTCATGATCATTACCTGCATTACCTGTCATGATCATTCCTCAAGTACAGGTTTAAACTCGTCATTCTCTCTTGCTACTTCCCTTGTCGTCTCCCCTACTGTTCTCACCAGGAGTGAATAGATTGTGGACATCACCCTTGTTGTTTCACCTACTAGTTCCCCCTCTCGGCCTGGTCCTATATTGAGCTCCTCATCACCAGGTTCTTCCTCTATTTCCCCTCATAGACTTAACTTATGTGTTAATTTATCTCAATTCTTTCTTTAGCAAGCCTCGGCCAGTGAGTCTTCCACTCCCTTTCTTGTTGCCAACACCCATTCCATGGTGCTTCGCCCACGTGTATCCAAAACAACAAACTTGAGTGTTTCCTCTGCCTCCCGGGTTGCTTCTCTACCTTAACAGGAACCATTTTCCTTTAAGGATGTCAACTGGTACTTGATTTGGCATAATGTCATGCAAGAGGAAATTCTGACCCTTCATTCTAATCACACTTAGTCGCTGGTGCCCTTCCATTCATCTGTGAATATGGTAGGCAATAGGTGGATTTATAAGATTAAGCGGCAGGCTGATGGTCGAGTTGACCGATATAAAACACGGTTGGTTGCCCGCGGTTTCACTCAACAAGAAGGGATTGATTATTTGGAGTTATTTAGTATGGTGGTTAAACCTACAACGGTTTGACTTATGATCACTATTGTTGTCACTTATGGTTGGAAAATTCATCAGTTGGATGTCCATAATGTTTTCTTGAATGGCATTCTTCAGGAAGAAATGTATATGGCACAACCATCTGGCTTTGTTGATCCTACACTTCCATCTCATATGTGTCGTCTTCATAAATCCTTATATGGTTTGAAACAAGTGCCTTAAGTGTGATACAACCGGTTAAGTGAGTTTCTCATTTTCATTGGATTTCAGGCATCCAAGGTTGATTCTTCTCTGTTTATTCTCGCTTTCGGTGGTGCAATATTTTATTTGCTTGTGTATGTTGATGATATTCTGTTAACTGGGAGTGACTCAGCTTTGCTTCAACGACTAATTACTTTGCTAAGTTCAAAGTTTAAGCTTCGGGACTTAGGTTCTGCTCATTTCTTCTTCAGCATAAAAGTTAAAGCTACTTCTGTAGGTCTCTTACTTACTTAACAAAATTATGCGCTAGACATTATCCAACAAGCAAGTATGGCTTCTTGTAAACCAGTTGATACTCCGTTGCCTCCCTCATCTAAGCTGGAATTTGTGTTTGATACTCTTCACTCTACCCCAATACACTATAGATAGATTGTTGGCGCCCTTCAGTACCTTACTTTCACTTGACTTGATATTTGCTATGCAATCAATAAGGTGTGTTAGTTTATACATGCTCCTACTGAGAATCATTAGACTGCCATTAAACGCATCCTACGTTACCTTCAAGTTACAATCTCCTATGGTCTGCACATTACTTGGGATTCCTCCATGTCTCTTCATGGTTTTACTAATGCTGATTAGGCTGACAATATTGATAATCGAAAATCCTTGTGTATCTTGGATCTACTCTTATTTCTTGGAAATCTAGGAAACAACACACTATTGCTAGATCTTCTACAGAGGCTGAATACAAAGTCTTAGCTGATGGTATTGCTGAAATCTTGTAGATTCGCTCTTTATTGTTATAACCACGACTTTCACCTTCATCCATAAACTACGTTATGATGTGATAATTTAGGGGAAACTTTCTTATCTGTCAATCCAGTGTTTCATGCTCATACTAAACATATTGAAATTAATTATCACATCATTCGTGATCGCGTTGCTAAGAAAGAAATTTAGATACGATTCATCTTTTCCAAGGACCAACTAGCTAATGTTCTTACCAAGCCTTTCCCTCTAGTTTTGTTTACTTCTTTTCGATCCAAGCTTTGGGTGGAGTCTCCACCTTCAGCTTGACGGGGCATATTATGAAAAGCATAAATACCTTATATATATATATATATAGTTATCATGTGTAGTATATTTCATTTTTATATTGTACACAACCTTAAAGATATAAATATAAAGGAGTGGTTATTGTCATTAGCATTCATCACAATTTACATAAATTCAATCTCTTAACATAATTCAACTATGACCAACCACTCTCTCTTTCCTCTTTCATTTTTCGACACTCTCCTCTAAAATCTTATAAACTAAAAATGTAAAATAAATAAGCTTTCCACTAAAACATGAAATTCTTAAAATAAAGAGATCGAAATTATAAAGTTAAAACTCTAGTGACTAAAATGTGGTTTTTTACACCCTATTACCACTAAAAAAAGAAAAATGGGATTTTTTTTGTTTTGATATTAAATTTAGTCCATGTTATTTCAAATCTTTTTAATTGAAAAAATCAAATTCTATTTTACAAAATGAAGTATCTTTAATATAGAGATATTTTTTTACATTAAGAATATAATATAACACTCAAACTAAAATAAATTATTAACCTTAAAAAACTGTTAATATAATATAGAAAAATAAAACTATAAAAAAATTAATAATAAAATAGATAATTGTTTAAATATAAATAGAAAGTGGTAATTGAAACAATAAACAACCCTTCGTCTTTAGTTATTTTTTGTTATTTGTTTATTATTAATGTTAATAATTTATTTATTTATTCCTGCCACGACATAATTGTTATTGTTATTTGTTATCATGAACTGTTATTTGTTAATTATTAATGTTAATAATTTAGTTATTTATTTATTCCAGCCACGACAAGCATTGCAACTCCCCCCTCTTCTCATCTCCTCTCTCCTCTTCTCTGATCCCCAAAGCCCGAACAGCAATGAACTCTTCGATACTAACTAGACGCCTAAACCCCGCTAAAACCCTCCTCCTTCCATACTCAACAAATACCCCCACTTTTCATTTCCATTCCCGAAACCCAAATCCCCCACAATCAGACCCACTAAATCTTGACTCCAGCACTGTTTTTCAAACCCTGTCATGTTACAACAATGACTGGAAACGAGCTCTGGATTTCTTCAACTGGGTGGAAACTGAATCCCAATTTCAGCACACAACAGAGACTTACAATCGCATGATTGACATCTTGGGTAAGTTCTTTGAATTCGATTTATCATGGGACTTGATTCAGAGAATGAGAAATAACCCTTTTTCAACGCCTAATCATACTACCTTTCGTGTATTGTTTCGTCGTTATATATCTGCTCATCTTGTTAATGAAGCAATAAGTGTTTATGAGGATAGATTAAAAGAATTCGGTTTAAAAGACGAGACGTCTTATTGTATTCTTGTTGATGCACTTTGTGAGTACAAACATGTTATAGAAGCACATGAACTGTGTTTTGGAAATAACAATAACAGCATCAATGTTAGGAATATAACAAAGATTTATAATATGATTCTACGCGGGTGGTTTAAGATGGGTTGGTGGGGTAAGTGTAGGGAGTTCTGGGAGGAGATGGATAGGAAAGAAGTCTGTAAAGACTTGCATTCATATTCCATATACATGGATATACTGTGCAAAAGTGGGAAGCCTTGGAAAGCGGTGAAATTGTATAAAGAGATGAAGAGTAAGGGAATAAAGCTGGATGTTGTGGCATATAATACGGTTATTAATGCCATTGGTTTATCAGAGGGTGTGGATTTCGTCTTGAGGGTTTATCGTGAAATGAGGGAGTTGGGTTGTCAGCCGAATGTTGTGACTTGTAATACGGTGATAAAGCTTTTGTGTGAAAATGGTAGGATAAAGGAAGCCTATAGAATGCTTGATGAAATGCCCCAGTCATATATTGCCCCTGATGTCTTCACTTATCATTGTTTCTTTAGGTGTCTTGAGAAGCCAAAAGAGATTCTTTGTCTTTTCGATCAGATGATTGAGAATGGGGTTTGCCCAAGGATGGACACATATGTAATGCTAATGAGAAAGTTTGGAAGATGGGGATTTCTTCGACCAGTTTTTTTAGTGTGGAAGAAAATGGAGAAACTTGGGTGCAGTCCAGATGAATTTGCATATAATGCTTTAATTGATGCTCTAATTCAAAAGGGCATGGTAGATATGGCTAGAAAGTATGATGAAGAGATGATGGCAAAAGGTCTTTCAGCAAAGCTCAGGGTAGAGTTAAATACAACCGAAGAAGGATAAATGTGGCTATTTCCATTTTGCCACATGTTCTTGAAAAAGATCTAGTTACAAGCGAGGGTTAGCACCTTTTATGAATCAGAACCTGGGGCCGACATGATCTTCCTTGCACACCATACAAGAGGTGTTTTTACATTCTGGAGAGTTCATAGCCAAGGCACTTATTTTGATGATTTAATTTCCCTTTTAAAGCTTGTGCACAGAAAGTCTATCTTAATGTTTTTTTTTTATATCAACACGGATGTTCAGGGCAGCTTGCGTGTACTTTGACTAATCCTACGGGTCCTGAAATTAACGATCATGTAAGCCTCCAGTGGCCCTGAGGTTTGTGGGACTCGAACTGGTGCCTTCTAAGGAGCAAACCCAGGACCTGACCAGCTGAGCTACATTTCTCAGGGTTCTATATTAATGTTTTTACTTGTTATAACATGTGGCTTACATCTATCTTACCCCTTCAACCACGAGGGTCTATATTTAGTTGGTCATGGAAAGGGAAAATTGTGATTGTATATATCTTGTAGTCAATTAATTAATAATTATTTATTTATTTTTAATATTTATTAAATATTTGATTAATGAATTTAATATTTGATTAATAAATCTAAAATAAAGATAAAGTTCTTCAAACAAAAATATTTTGTAAATGAAATTATAAAGTTGTTATAGTTATAGGATTTCTATTGCATCAAAATATTGTTCCTAAATGTTACTGGTTAATGTTCTATTATAATTGTATATTAATTAGAGTTATTGAGACTAATATATATTATGTTATCTTTTTTTATGAAAGGAAACATTTGTTCTTATAAGTTAAAGGTATAATGGATATTTAGAACTAATATGTAGGTACTTGTAAAATGATATTTACATTAAACTCATCATTATGAGAATTTCATATGAAGAGATCACCTATATCTATGGAATGACTCACATGATAGTTATGTAAGTGAACTTTAAACTTGAGATTACTACGTTATCTTATATATGAAATGTTATGTTTTGATCTTGCTACACGTTCTAATTAAGGGTAACAAATAAAAAGATATTGGGTATAATATGAATTATATGAAAGTATTTGAGTAATCAAGAGAAGATTCATCACTGTATGTGAATTACAAAAGATGCTTCAAATGTTCTCAAATAGTATTGATTGTAAATCCTTGTGCAAGGTGAAATGAGATTTGAAAAAAGTTTCAAATTTTATTCAAATAATCATTGACTATGTTGTTGAGAATAAACATGATTTAACAAAGTAGACACACTTCGTGTTATAGTGCCTGTTTGTTTACGCGGCTGCGGTTGCTTTTAAAGCAAACCGCAGCTTGTAAACGTTTGGTTAAGGAAAAAAAAGCTACTTACTATTCATGGGTCCCACAATAAATTGCGTGTGAAACGCAGGGCGAAGGAAAGCAGCTAATTGCTGCTTTTTTGTGTGGTTGAGAAGTTCAACCATGCTACATTGTTCAGCCACTGTTCCGGCCGAACCGGGTTCGGTCCAACGCGCAAAATGCATTGAACCGGGTCCGACCCAGTAAAATAAAAAAAATATATTTTATTTTTTAATTGTGTTTTATTCGAAAAAAAGAGTGTTTAACATTATTCAATGACACTACATAAATTAGATGAAGATCGTTTAATGACGTAGTATTTGCAGAATTTGATCACAATTCTAATTTTGTTCCTGATTATATTTTGTCTGATGTTGTTGCACGTTTAAGAAAACAAGAAAACTGTCGGATGTATTTCAGACATGATGGAATTATAGATAGTTTAATGAAATAATAAAAAATATTTTATATAAAGTATTATTTATTTCATGATGTAATAACAATAGTTAAATCTACAATATTTAAATTAAAAACCATCAATATTAATATATATATATATATATAAATTTAAATTATTTTATAACCTCAATTTCAAAAGTATTCTTAACCAAACACATTAAATTATTTTTTATTCAACCTCAATTTTAACCACAGCTTTAATCAAACATACATAAATACCAAATCAACCTTAACCAAAAGTACTTTTTATAAAATATTTTTTTTTCAAACTGCTCCACAAAAGCTACCACAATACCAAACAGACATAATTTAACGTCTAAATTGAAATGTTTGTTGATGAATGAATAATAATTATATGGAAAAACTGATTACTAAAATGTTAAGTTAAACCACTTATGACTTTTCTAATATTTAGAGAATCATGATAGGTTGTTAGACATTGTTGAAATTATATAAAATTAATTTATTCAATTCTATTTTATTTAAAATTATGATTTATATTTGAACTAATTTATTACGAAACTTAATGGGTCACATATAGAAGAATCATTGGTCAGAAATTAAAATAGAATGATTAATTTAGTGTAACTTGATTGTAAATAATTTTTAGAAATTGAGGACTAGAAATATAATTTGTTCATAGGATTACAATTCTAAACTTAGAAAAAATAAAGTAAGGATTTGATTGAATAAATTTCTAAAATTATCCTGAAATAATATATGTGATATTATTCAGGGTGTAAATTAATATTTTTTTATTTATAACGTTTTCGAGTTTTCTTATGAATAGAATTTTATGCTTTTTGTTTTCAGTGAAGTAAATAGCACAGTACACAAAACACCTAAAAAATACAAAAGAAAAAAGCTAAAATTTACAGGCATAGCAATTCTTCTCTTCTAAAACTGTTTAGGAGATTTCTCACTAGTGTTTAGAAGATTTCTCACTAGTAGGTCATGTGGATTACCATTAGAAACCAAATACTTGGATGATTTATGATTTGCAATAACGAAACAAATATTAAAAAAAAAAGAGTATAGAGAACTTTTGTTAGATGAAATTTGGTGACAACTTCATCCAAAACTATCATTAAAATGAAAAATCCTCATCACATGGCTATAATGTTGTTTGATGTATGGATTTTTGAAGTTTTATATTTAAAAACTTTTAAATTGAATTTTCCTTTTGAATTGTTGGTTATAGTTTACTTTTTAAGATTTTATTTGTTTTTAAAAGGTTTAAGAGAGTTTTTCTTCTTCTTTTTTTCCATTAAAAATTGGCAGAAATATTATTTTTATATGGTGGTTGATGCTCATGCGAGTTGATAAATCCTCTAGAATGATGATACTTTCAAAGAAGATAAGGAAAGGTGAATTATTGTTTGTTTATAGAAATATCAATCCAAAGTTCTTTAGGAACATTTAAAGGTGTGTATATAACTCATGGGGCATCACTTTAAACTTAGTTTGTGTACATGTTATGTACCTATCACAAATGTTTTATGCATCTCTTTTCATGTTAAGTCAGTAAAAGTGTTCATGTAAAATTTCTAAAGTCTTAGTAATCCCAAAGTGTTCTAATAATTCGCCACCATGAGTTTCTCTTACAAGCAATTCATGCATTAAACAATTAGGCATAAATAATATTTAATCTTTAAATAAAAATCCATTAGTTGTTGTAAGCTCACATTGGAAATAAATATCATCGAAATCAGTATCATCAGGATATATAATTCTTTCACATAGTCAAATCCTAGAAGTCTAGTATTCAAAGTGTTAAGAATAACATGCATTTGCGATAATACATTTGCAATTATATTTTTCGTATCTTGCTTGTATTTGATGACATATGAGAATGTCTTAATGAATTCCACCAACTTGACATGTCTACGATTCATTTTACCTTGATTTTTCAAGTGTCTAAAAAATTGATGATTGGTATGAATCACAAACTATTTAGGACAAATATAATGTTGTCAAGTCTCCAAAGTCCTCACTAATGCATACAACTCTTTATCATATGTTGGATAGTAGTTTAGAGTTGCACAATTAAGCTTTCAACTGAAATAAGTTATAAGGATCTTATTATGCATCAAAACAATTTCAATACCTATATTTGAAACATCACATTCAATCTTAAAACTTTTTGTAAAGTTAGGCAAAACAAGTAATGGAGTTGAAATAAGCTTTTCTTTTAAATTAAAAGCTTTCGCTTGTTTAGTTTCTTATTTAAAACCTACTGTTTTCTTTACAATTTTAGTTATTGGAGCAATTATTGATTAAATCTTTTACAAATCTTCTAGATAAACCAATCAATCTATGAAAACTTCTTACCTCACTTATTGTCATAGGTGTAAATACTCTTTTATAACCTTAACCTTAGACTTGTCT
>Ga0325404_1001045_pt1 | contig 28884 bp, 26 predicted proteins | sample PopdelMetagenome_18_FD_205664 | JGI IMG/M metagenome (GOLD analysis project Ga0325404, IMG submission 205664) | Populus deltoides microbial communities from Bellville, Georgia, United States - Xylem-Control-R1 | ecosystem: Host-associated > Plants > Phyllosphere > Stem > Wood/Secondary xylem...
GCAGGAGCTCAAATATTTATTTAATTAATTACCATACACTAATGTCCATCGTTATATATATGCTCTTAATTAAGTATACAAACATCAATTGGGCCCCTTATATAACAGTTCAATTTAAGAGACATGGGCCCATCCGTTAGATATATATCCCCCAGGCCTCTTAGATAGCAGAGTTGAATACAAGAGACATGGGCCCATCCATTAGATATACATCCCATCTTTTACTGAACTACTGCCAGCTTCGAAGCCTAGCCAATATGGGCGAGTTTGCTGATTAACCACAAAGCCATGACAGAAAGCACCAACACTCAGAAGCAGCACCATGTCTCCTCTTTCCCTAGTTATATCATCAGCGTATGTGAAAACTGTTCACATGATTCACACATGCATGCATGGTAAAGCTATTTTCCAAATTCTGGCTTCCAAGTAAGAAAGAAAATGGAGATTGTTTAATTTACCTGGAAAATAATGGGCAAATTGCTTCTCTGTTGCTGAGCAAAAGTTAAAAAGAAAAAAGAGCTAATGTGCACGTAGATGCTCCCTACCGACTTGCGGCTAAAATTAATTATACTAGTGATTAATCGGAAGATAACCTATATGTATACGTACTCCTCGAAAGTTTTGTGGTGGAAATTAATCAGTAGTCTATCTTTTCAAGTTTTCATATATATATATATATATATATATATATATATAGACCGCGCGCAGGAGTATACAACAATAACATATGGAATTGAAAAACAAAATATATATTAATGATCATATGATGCATAAACTAGCTAGCTAGTTAGAGAAGAACATCTGTATGTTACGTAAGTGTATAATATTTACCTCTGAAATGGAGTAGGTTCTTGATGGAAGGAGGTAGCTAGGCAGGCAACTCGTAAAATGAAGGGTTAAGTAGTAATAATATCACCAGATAAAAGGCCTGGAATGCGGAGCAAAAAGCAGCGTGTAGCCATGGACAACTTGCCAACTAATTACTAGCTGGTATTTAGTTAATTTGTGGTGACAGATCAGATTAATATATAGTAGTAGTAATTTTGACTACACATGCATTAATTTATACAGATCAGTTAAGTCGGCAAGTCATCCTTGGCTGCATACCACTTTGTGCTCTTACATACGAGGCCATGGATGAAAAATATTTAATGGTGAAAGCAAGCATATAAGGTATACGTAGCAATTAACTAGCTAGCTAGGCCAATCAATACTCACTATGTATATAAATATATTACTGGCTCATAATTAATTGACTAGAAATCATTGAAGAGAAATATATATAGAAAGAGGTCGGTCGAGGCGAGGGATCGGATCAGATCAGAAGCTAGCTTGAAGGGAAGATCGGAGAGAGCTCTCTAGCTATACGTGAGCTTAATTTGCTAATTCTGACTAGAATGTGCTAATGGATTGGACAATCAGTATATATACCGAGAGGAGGAGAGGTTGGTATACACTAGAAGAAGAATCCTGCCTTACACACACACTCACACACACACGCAGTGAATGTACGTGCTCCTACGTACTCGGTGTTGTTGTCACTCTGTGTATATATAAATATCCTTAGAGCTATATACTCCAGTCCAGTCTCCAAATTACAGCATATATATATATATATATATATATATATATATATATATATATATATATATATATATATATATCTATGACGGAAGGAAGGAATATATGACATTACACAAATTAACAATGAGGGAACTGCTGCTGCATGCATGTTTGTACGAACAATATTAGTATTGTAAGCTGAAGGAGTAGTTTTTTTAAGGCTGCAAATTAAGTAAATTAAATCTTGGGAAATGGAGGTGACTGACTCGAGCATCAAGGGAAGCCCTGAGGACGTGCGTGTTGCTGCGTTGGCTCTTCGCATTTTTTAACATATATAGACAACACTCAATCAACAACAACTCAGGCAGAGGGAAGTAACCCCTGCACGTTTTTCCTTCTTCCGCAAAAAGAGAATATATATATATTGCAATCTTAATTAGTTTCTCTCGTTAATCTTAGAATTGCCATATAGCTAAACACGTGGTCAAGTATAAATTAAGGTGGGTCGGTCTCGCGACTCACAATGGCAGTCTGTGTTAGCAAAGCAAGCGGGCGTTGGGAATGCAGACAGCAGAACCAGAAGCTGATAGTGAAGGAAAAGAAGAGACATTAAATTAAGAGTTATAGCTACCTCTATTTATTTATGCCTAGCTAGGGCACCAGGCGGATATTTGAACTTAACGTGTGGGTTTCAGAGAGGAGAGAAACTGGCAAATCGATAGCTAGCTAGCAAGCAGATCAAGATTTCAGAAAGACGACGACTTTATGGTATTAATTGGAGAGGCAAGTATTTTTCTTAATTGTTTTTTACTTTATAATGCATCATAATAATTTTTATTTTTTTTTAACTTTAAAATCATAAATAAATAAAACAATATGATGTATTTTTAAAGCATCCACGCGCAGTCAGAAATGCAGTACGAACAGACACTTGAACAAAAGCCAGCCACGCCTGATAAGAGAAACTGCTCGGAAGCAAGATTGCTGATTCCAATAATTATTAGTAATCAATCATTCATCCTGTTATTGAGCAAACTAATCCCTCAAGAACAAATAGACACAGACGCTTTGGAACTGGAACTCCTAGCATATCCCGCGCTGCACCATATTTTCCTGTGCTTGCCCAAAAACACAGTACGAGTTTAAACAATAAATTAAAAAAAAAAAAAGGCCAAATTAACACAAGTACCAAGGCCATTGTTCCATTATCATCAATTCCTGGAAGCTAGGGAAATCTTTAAGCACATAGAATCCAAGCAAACAAGGAAAAACCACCATAATACCCAATGGTATCATTTCCTCTCACTTGCTGTAATAGATAGATCACGAAGAAGACAAGACAGAATCATTCATTAAGACGAGACTCCAATCTGAGGTCAATAGTGATCATAACTGAGCTTTATATTGATAAGCAAACATTTTCAAGTCATTTCCACTACAAGTTCATATCATTGCAGCGGCTAGATTTTCAATGGATATACAGACCACTTAATGAAACCTCCTCAAATCAAGAATAGACCCTACACGGCACATGGACAGCAAAAGGGTACATAATACAGTGTGTTATCAAAAACAATAAAATGCTCCATTATTACCATCATAAGATAACACTTGTTTAAATAATACAAGACAGCATCTCCGTTCAGTGACAACTATATAACAACCAAACTAATCTCTTTCACAAATGCCCAAGACAAAAGTACTTGGTGGTACAAAACAAAGGCATCATCTCCCCACATGCACCCGATTAAGAGTCTTGGGGAGCCTCAAATCTTGTTGGAGTGTCAATGCCCATCATACAGCAAAGGCCTGATATCAAAATGATAAGCAAAACAATCCCCTGGTGCATCACAAGCAACCACAATATCAGGACTTCATAAACATGGTTATATAATGGAATACAGAGAAACTCTGGGCACAAGGATATCAAGAAAATGAGTATAATGAACCATAGCAGCATAGACAAACAGCAGAAATTCATGCATAAGATTAGGGGCTGCCAAGTTTATAAAATTTACTTGGACTGCTTGGATACTCACAAAAAAATAACACAAGGAAAAAGGTAAGAGAAAGAAATCTCCCCTTTAAGCTAAGACGCCTCTACAATAATGCTGAATCAACTTCACAATAAGCTTGGGAGAATCAAGAATGTATGAATTCATGGAAGAAGCTAAAACTACAAGGGTAGCTCTAAATGCCATGAACTCACTGGAGATTGACTAGAGAGGGAACTCAAATATCTTGTTAGATTTCAAAGAAGATTTTTGGCTTCTAAAATCAGCACTTAGTCTTGGGCCTACTTTATGATATGAGGGATTATCGATAACTAAGATTTGATTTAGCTTCCAAACTCTACTTTATTGCCACTAATAGAGCCACAACAGGGAATAAATAGGGAATAGATTTAGAAATGGTCATAGAGAAGTTTAGCTGGTAATGTTTGGGGAATAATCAAAGAATTCTCCTTTGAGGCATTTCTTGCAGGTGTATTATAGTGGGATGACAAGATGTCATAGAATTAAGTTATATTGGCCAACCCACTGCTTAGACTTTGTTCTGTTTCTCCATTATTTCTTCTAGTCCAGGATGGTATTGCTCTTGTACTCACCTTGTGTGGTACTTGAGAACCATGTACCTGTGGGCATTTGCTCAATAATTCACTTAATAAAAGAAAACTTTTTTCTTCTTCAAGGACATGAGATGGAAAAAATCAAAACACTCCTGATGACTACTAGAAGTTTACCATTAAAAATCAGGTCATCACCAATGACCACAGCCTACATGATATGCCAAAAAGTCTTTATATTCAACTTAGACACGGGGAAGAAAAAAAGCACTATCATGAATAAAGCATACAGATGAAAGGCTAACATGGAAACTTACAACTAAAACTCCTTCCAAAAGTGAAGATTTGATCTGGCAAACTTCACCGCAGTGTGTGGAATTCAGTGATGCATTTCCTGCAGCACTTTCAGCAAGAAACCTTTCTAGTTCTCGATGATAAGGAAGGTGGATTGATCGGATGGGATCTGAAACATAGAGAACGGAATATTTCCCCCCCAACATCTCCACAGAGCTGATGAGCTCAGAGAAAATTTCACCTGCATATATCCAGTTAATATATATATATATGTTTGAGCATTTCTCTGGCAAAGACATAACTTTGAACAAACAGTTTTGATATCATCTAGGAATAAAAAAACTCAACACACTTTCACTTTGTGGTTGGTCAAGTCCTTTCATTGAATTGGAGCCTCCATAACAGAATACAACCAGGTCAGTATGGCCACTAGGCCTCTTCTCCATCCTTGAAGCCAGATAGTCCTGCACGTTTTTAATGGTCAAGAAAGTAAGAGGTCTATCATACACCACCAAAATTCCATAACTAGTCATCAAACATTTCAATTTCATTTACATTGATGGCGTGCAGGTTTGCAAGCTTTTGAAAGTTTTCACCCTCTACAGAACATGACTCTGAAAAAGCAACATTACTGATTCCTAAATCCTGCCCACAAGCTTCTGCAAACCCAGAAACCAATGAATTCTCCATTGCCTCCTCAGAAGCAGCAACATAAGGAAATGCCATGGAAAAATTGGACTCGGTATAATAAACCTGTTCAGAGTAGAAATGCTGACTATCAGAACACAAACAGGCAGGACTACAGCAATTTATGCAAATCATGGTCTGTTGATTTCAATTAAGAAACCATTCCTAAATAGTTAGAGAAGCTTTGGTTACCTTGAGCAAGTTCACAAGAGCTGGATCTGTGTTTTTGTTTGCAGAAACATCAGTGGAAAGCAGCTGTAGAAAACAAAAGGTGTGCAATTAATGGCCTGGGCCTTTAAAAACAGCAAAAAAGTTGCAACATATTGCATTTCCAATGAAATATCAAACTACCAAAGTGCAAAGTTATCAACAAAGACCAGATAACATGCAACCAGAACCTAGTTTGGTTGCATAATACCACAATAAAATTAGCATACGAACAACATAAGAGAATAGCCCCTGCAGCATGTTCACTAGATCAGGCCTACGGAAATAAAAATTGTTATTGAACTCATGCAGTGTCATCATAGTTGACCTATGATAAGCCCCAAAAGTTCTTACCCCCCTGCCAATAAATACAAGCGCCAGATCCACAGACTGCTGAACTTTCTTTTCTGAGCACTACAAGGAAAAAAAATGAAACAAAAAGTGAACAAGGAATTTCATATCTTTACGATTCTTTTGAAGAAAATGTGTTTGGAATTTATAACACTGAAAAAAAATTGCAACAAGCTATCAGCATAAAGGAGAGTTTAGTACCAGTAAGTTTGACCAGCCTCCTTCAGACAGAACTGACCTGGCAAGATCTTTTGAAGAAATGGTCTGATAATTCACTACTTCACTCATTCTGTTGTTTGAAAACCCATGATCAGAATCTAAAATATTTAAAGATTCCACTGACAGAAGAATATGCAGCAAGGGTGTAGCACTTTGAGTCCAATAGGTGGCACGGCAAACAAACAGATAAATATAACATATCCCATATGCAGAAGCAGTTGTATTAGCATTTAGTTGAGGTTTAAGGGATGAATTGATCTTCACTTTTTTTTTTCTTTTTCGGGAAATCTTTTACCGCTACATGAATTTCAATAGAATTGATTGTATTATCCAACAGCTTTACCATGGAAAAATATAAAAACTGAAAAGGGAAGCATATGCCTAACTTAAAGAGCTAATAAGATATCAAAATGGAGTTTTATAATTTGGGTCAGTATTGCTACGTAAAATAGGATAGCATACAGATATTGATGATGAGACAGTGCCAATTTATCATGCTAGAATTTCAAGAAAAACAGGTAATTGGTTTGAATTGGAAAATGAAAAGCAAAAGGCAAAGGTAAGGAACAGTAGATGCATACTGATGACGAGGATGGTGAGGAGACCAGAGGAAAGCTGGGACAGTAGTTGATGATGGAGAAGAAGCGTGCAGGAATGAAAGGCGAGATGCAGCAGCAACCACCGTTAACCACCATATCGCAGCAACAGCTCCCATTCTCATTGTCGACAAATCCTTTCTTCTTCGTTTAACAGCAAAATCATTAAAACATATTAAACTTTTCAAAATAAAAATAAAAAACCCATCCAACAGAAACAATCAGCAGATTTGTAATCAATTTCATATAAAAGCGATACAGATCAAACCAATAATAGTAGAAAATTTGAAATGAATGAACACCCCATAGCAAAAAAACAAAAAACAAAAAAAAAACAAATATAACTAACCAGAGACGGGAGGAGAGGAGAATCAAAGTGATGGATGGATGTAGAGCAAATCAAAATCCCTTCTTTCTTCCTTTTATTACTAAAAAACAGCTCCTCTGAGTCGTCGAGATTAATAGTTGATCCTCTCTCTCTCACACACGCACACAATCGAGATCCAGAACTTTTTTAGTTTGTATTTTCTCAAATAAAATAAAATCAATAAAACGGATTGATTTGACGATGGAAGGGGCGTGTATACAAAGAGACAAGCCCACTCACTTGATCCATTGGCATGGGTGATGGGCTGTGAAACCCATTATTCTCATCCTGATAAAGCCCACAGAACTCTTTTGATCCTTATAAAAGGCCCCGCTCGGCCCCATAAATGATATTGTTGCTGGCTAAAACAGAATGATGTTTTTCTACTTGATTCTCGTATTGTCCCAGCCCAGCCCAGACCAGAAAGGTAGTGGCACTGGTTAGATTCACGGTTTGCTCAATGGATCCAGCCCATCGTAGCTGACTCCCATGGTTGGTTTGGTTGGGAACAAGAAGGGAAAAAAAACAGAGAGAGAGAGAGAGAGAGAGATTGTACTCCACACACACCAGACCGTTGAAATATTGTGAACACTCTAACCACCATTTAATGGACTCAGTAACTGGCCAGCCAGCCAGCCAGCCAACCATCTCCTTTTATTTTCACCCAATTCACTTAAAAATGGTTTCTGCTTGTATGTATATATGCTTACCATTGATGACTCTAATTAGCTAGCTATTTATATACTGTCAGTGCAACTGGCATCGCCATGTCTGCCCGCCCACCAGTACTCTTGAATTAATAAGGAGCTAGCTAGGAGCTTGGATGCTGATCGATCGGGTCCTCATCGTACAGATAGATAGTAGCTAACTGCTCGAATAATTCCCAAGCTCGTATTTGCACTTTAAAATGTAGCTAGCTAGTAGATGACAATCATAACACTGAAGGATCCATATTTCAATCCAAGTTAATTAAGATGATCATCAAAACCATGGCCAGACATTATTACTACACACTACTTTTAATAATCATGAGTTAAGACCTTCAGTTTTGCAGGTATGGTAATGGGAAAGAACCCTGTGATCAATGTTCCCTAGCTCCCTCCCTCCCTCCAGTATATATCATGTATCATGTGACTGCTATTAAGGCCTTGGCTCAAAGCCGCACCGCTCCCTGTCACAGCATTCACGTTCTTAATTTAGTGTTCACCCATCAACAGCCTGTCGGTCATGATCTTTCCTTGGGTACTCGGCAAAACCTCACCTCTCCTTGTCAAGCCTGGCCGGCATGTAAATGCTGGCAGTACTATTAATTATAGCTATGGCTAACTGCCCAACTCTTGCCAATGAAAGATCTGTCCTAATTCTTCCTCCTTAAGAACTATCTAGGAGCCAAGATGAAGAAAGGGATTCGGAATTTTTGTAACGGTGATGCCTCAACTTCTACACTCGATCAACACAACAAGGCCAATTATACCGCCGATGATCACCATTGCTTTGTCACCTCTCCTTACACCCACATGAATCATGCAGATACAGCGCAACAAGGCTCACCAACACTGGAGCAGATGATATTGCAGTTAGAGTTAGAAGAGGAGTTTGCAAGAAAAGCTAAGCTCAAAAACTATGTTGATGTCGGTTTGCGGGCTGGTAGAATGTCATGTGTTAACAATTCTGATATCTTGCGATCTGCGAGGAACGCATTGAGTCAATATCCTCGCTTCTCCCTCGATGGAAAGGATGCCATGTATCGGTCTTCTTTCCGGAACTTGGATTCTGTTAGTAAGGCAGAAGCTGGCAGGAAATCAGTCTGCTGTGATCATGGACTGAGAGAACGAATGAATAGAAACAATCTTGGTGCTAAGTTTGAGAGGAAGTTGAGTTTGCCACCAACTTTGGCTGGGGAAAGAGTGGTATGGTGCAAACCAGGAGTGGTAGCAAAGTTGATGGGTCTCGACGCAATGCCAGTGCCAATCAACAGCAGAGAAGATAAAGAGACGTTAGCTTCCATCGTAAAGAGGCAAAATCTTAGGAGAAGAGCTGAAAGACATGAAATAGAAAGAAGACTGGCCGGAGATGTGAGCGCTTTCGATGGAATCAAGAGAGGGAGATCATCTATGCCTTCCTGTTCAAAGCCTGGATATTGTGTGACGAAATCGGTTGCAGTAGAGCCTGCTAACGACGGAGGAGGTTGGCCAACCCGGCGAAATCGTTAGATGCTAATTAATCAATCCATCTGTAGCCAGCTGGGAACAGTCATCAAACTGTGGTTGCATTTTGTTACCTTTGATCAATCCTACGTGTGGAAACACTGCCACATTGTAACAAGTGTTGCCAGAAACGGAAATCTCACTCGATCTGAATTGCAAGTTTCACAAGTGATTTATTAGTCTATTAGCAAAATTAGGAATTCCAATAGCATTTTAGGAATTCTTATATCGTGTTACAGGAGAAGAAAAGAATTGTCATCCAGTATGAAATGAGTTGCGTTGTAAGGAAACAGGTATTAAAAATGCCCCAGGTAAGGTATAAAGAGAGAGCCTCTTCCTAGCTATATACATATCCAGTAAAACCTGTCGTCTCTGACCAACTCTAAATTGATAGGGGTGAAACGAGTTTGTAGCAGCTATTAATTCTATTCAGGCTCACTCAACTTGTCAAATTGTATCAGAAAAATGGATTGTCGACAACATACATGCGTCAAGTCCTAGTTCCACAATATTGTAGTAATTGTGAAGAATTGTGATCTGGTTCTGCTACAAATTAAGGCCGGATGCAAATGAAAAAACTGAAAACCATATACATAACTACTCATTTTTAAACCCGATACTTCTACCGACCCGACTATATATCATTACTGCAGGTGCATGTAGCTAAACTGCTGAAGTACTGGGGCTTGTACTGTTGACACTCATTCGATCCATTCGTTCTCTGTAGTCAAATTATAAAAGAGTGCTATCTTCTTTTACCAAGTAGGATTGGTCGGCATTTTAATGCCAAACAGGTAGTACTTGAATCTTCACGCATCCAGCAAATCCGATCTGGCCAAGACTTGATTAATGTGTGTATCAAGTTAATTTATATATGGTCTCTTATTTTAGTAAGTACTGGTCAACACTTCAGAACCAACTTGAGGTGACCTAATTCATACCTGTAAATTAACAGCTAGTATATGACTTCCAAACTTCACAGACACAATTGTAATATTAATCTCTTTGGTTTCTGCTGTAGTTTTGGCCTATTCTGCTTGTTTGCTGCTGCCCGCAGGATTTATCGGCATTTTTAATGACAACAAGCATCTGTAAATGTTTGTTTATGGCCGGTTGGTTTCTACTTGGGTAAACATTGCTGGTAACTATATATATATATATATATACACACAGATGACTGTAGGATGCCGAGAATTGTGATATACGTTAAGTACTGTCCCATGTTGAGATACTTGTTTTTAACCTTATGGATCCAGGTATCCCAAGCGTTGTGCAAATTAATGGAGAAATGTACCCGTCTTTGACTCTAATTAATTACGTACGTACATAGCAATATTTATCTCCTAATTAATATTGTTCAAAGAATAATTTACTACTAGTTAAGTATAATCTAGGACCTTTATTTTGACTTAGTAGAATTAATGATCAGATGATGAGCCTCGCACATGTCTAAAATTAATGGCAATCGCATGCTTATTGCTAATGACATCTTTTTCCTTCAGCTTTCGCGGCGTGGAATAATGAATCTCCACGTAGCAGCTGAGGCTTGCCTGACACAGAAGAAACTTTTGCTCGCTTTACCATACATAAAGGAAGAAGCTGCATATATGCTGCTATGCTTGATTAAAGATTGCGTGCAAGTTATGGCAGTTGATGAGGAGATTCCAATCCATGTGGGATTTTTACAAGGATATCAATTTCATTACTTCTTTTAGGAGCTCCGAAGGGCTGGTTTAAAAGATAAAGAGAAGGTACGAAGATGTAACATGTGCAATGTTCTTCATCGGATCGATCCATGTGTGTGTGTGTGTGTGTATTTCCTTGAGAAGACTGCAGAGAGCAACCTGCATCACCGTGGAAACATGAATAGCTAATTAATCATCAGTTACCGATAGTTAAGCATGCGCATCAGCCCCTAATTATATCATCGCACTTTACAGCTTTCTCTTTATTATTTTTCTCACGGCTACTAAAATATATCCATACGGTATGGAAACCAAGCTTTCCATTATCTGCTTCGCGAACAAGATTTATACACATATAAATGTATGCACTTTAAGGATAAGTTCCCATCGTGCATCATCATCATCATCATCATCATCATCATCATGTTCATTCGTGCCCTCGGTTGGTTCTGATCACAAGCTGTAAAGTTTATTACAGCCTATACATGTGGTTACAGCTAAGAATGCTTAACAAAGAGAAGAACAAAGAAAAAAATAAAAATAAAGAAAAGGTCACAAAAAGGATCGAAAGTTGTGAGCTAGGTAGTGATAAAAGATATCAGACTACTAGTAATTTTAAAAGGTTTGCCTGCACATGCAAACCACTTCCATATAATCCAAAATAATATAATAAGATCCTGAAATTTAGATGGTCAAGTTTTTCTACTAATATCCTTGGATATAAAAACCACGCATCAGATTCTTTGTCATAGAAATGCTGCCAAAAGTCAGTGGTGGATTTCCCAACAGTAGGGCAAAAGTAAAACTATATCTTTTTCATTTTTATGTTTACAGCTTCCAAGAACCATCAATCAAGTATTCGAGATGATAGTTAACAAGTCAAAGAGAATTATCCTTAGCTAGCACCCGTTGCCCATGTGCTTAGTCTAGTTGGAGGAGAAAATTAATACATACGACGACTAATATTAGCAACCCTTAATTTGCACAAATGGTTAGTTCACGACGAAGAGTAGAGGTTGAGCTACTCGTACCAGCTTTCGTGCTAATATTCTGTCACTAACAGCAGCTCCAAAAAGCAGAGGACACGAGTTTGCTTTAAGATGGATACAATGGTGGAGATCACGGGAAAGGGAAAGCTTGGAATTTCAGCCTCTTCCTCTTAGAGACAGAATCTTAGAAGAATAGCATAGGACAATTAAGACTTAATCTCTCATCTGTCAGACTAAGTGCTGTCCGGTTCTTGTTGTCTTAATTGGTCCTCGACTAAATTGAATCTCATTCCAGAATCTAACTATAATCACTAAACGATTCACTGTCACGTATATATAGAGTACATAAAATTAAGCTGACAATTAATTACTAATCACAAGTGCCCCACAATTTATTGTCAATTAAAATTTAATGTCACAAAACTTTAAATTCTATCCTGAGATCTCTTGTTCTTAACTAGATACTTTGTATTCTTAGGCTAGTAGGCTGATCAGATTGGAATATGCTACGTACCGATACTGCAACGAAAGCGAAACAGCTGATCAAACTGGAATAATTTTGCTGTCAAGAGATTTGGCAAATTCTGAAGAAGGATAATTTTCTGTTGTTTTGTATTTGCCATATAATTACAATCTCTCTGTACTTTGCTTGGATTCGATTAATTTCAACACGCAGGAGTTTCTGGTACAAGTTAACATTTGGAGTGATGTTACTGTCTCAAGTATAATCTCAAAGCTGTTTAAATTTAAAATGCTGCAGGCAGGGCAAGTTGAAGTTCACACATTCTGCCTGAGATATCTTTCTGCATACACTTGGAGTCGAGACCACTCTTTAAGAGTATTCCCAAGGTATCTTGGTTTTGAAAGAATGGAGGTCAAAAAGCTCATTGATTGCACCACTAGGCAAGCCTAGAAGGAAGAGGACATTGAAAAAGAAAATTAAATCTTTTTAATATGCAACAGTTTTCAGTTTCTGTTAGCATACTTTTCTCTCAAGTTTCAATTTTTTATTCTTAATTAATTTGCCCATATACTGATACAATATTATAACAATCCACTTCCTCGAGTTGCATTCTTGTCTATATAAACAACTCAATTGCTTCACTTCCTCCCATCACATCCTCTATAGTTTCCTGTGCTACCCGCTGCCCGCTGCTGTTTCAATCTTGATCAAGCCATTGTAAGGCCAAACTCTGATCATTTATGTCCCGGCCCCCTCCAATATTTGTCTTTTAACCTCTCTTGTTTATTGTCAACTCAATTAATGCTATGTCTCAAAATGTTTTCTTGATTTCTAACTAACCATTATCTTGGTTTTCCTTTGTGGAAGGAAAATGGAATGCCTTGGATACACCATAGTGATTCTTCTTACAATGTTAAAGATTGTCAAGGGTTATGGCACTGGGTGGACTGGTGCCCATGCAACATTCTATGGTGGAGGTGATGCATCTGGAACAATGGGTAAGAAATTAAAGGAGGAAAAATAATCAAATACATTTTAATTTCTTGTTTGCTCTTAAATCTGGCCCCCGCTATTTAACTTTTCTCATCGTATATGATTGGTTGCTTCTGTAGGTGGTGCTTGTGGATATGGGAATCTCTATAGCCAGGGGTATGGGACAAACACAGCTGCACTGAGTACCGCTCTCTTCAACAATGGCTTGAGCTGTGGAGCCTGCTATGAGATTAAGTGTGTAAATGACAATATTTGGTGCTTACGAGGGTCCATTATTGTCACAGCCACTAATTTTTGCCCACCAAACAATGCTCTTCCTAATAATGACGGAGGGTGGTGTAACCCTCCCCAGCAACACTTTGATCTTTCTCAGCCTGTTTTCCAAAAGATCGCCCAGTATAAAGCTGGAATCGTGCCTGTCCAGTACAGAAGGTCTACACCCTATTTACTCAACAGATAATATTCATATGATCTGTTTCCATGCTTTTGATATGGTTGTACAGGCTATAATTAACATCAGTTGCTGTCTTTGTTTGTCATTTGGCTATATATACGCAGGGTTGCTTGCAGAAAGAGTGGTGGCATCAGATTCACGATTAATGGGCACTCCTACTTTAATCTGGTGCTGATAACAAATGTGGGAGGAGCTGGTGATGTAGTCGCGGTCTCCATAAAAGGGACTAAAAGCAATTGGCAGGCAATGTCCAGGAACTGGGGCCAGAACTGGCAGAGCAACACCTATCTGAATAATCAAGCCCTCTCTTTCAAGGTCACAACCAGTGATGGACGAACGGTGGTTTCCAACAACGTGGCTCCATCCAACTGGGCTTTTGGCCAAACCTACACGGGAAAGCAGTTCTAACTTCCCAATCCCACACCTTAATCTAATAAGAGCAAACCAAAATCACAATTTCAAGCATTCAAATTAAACCCTAGCTTTTACCTTTAACTAAACTTCCCTTTAAGTACCTTTTGCCTGTCCTGTTAGTTACTATATAGTATGTCCTTGTTTAGTGTTACTAGTATATATGGTGTTTTAAACGTGACATGCATGGCGGGGTTCTTTTGAAAATGCCCCCATACATATCAGTTTTTGCCTGACTTTCGTGGCGTTGTTGGGCTTTAATTTGCTTTACTGGAGGAAGAATCAACCTCTACATCAAGGGGTCTCCTCGGTCTGCAGAGTGCATCTACTGGTATTAATAATTAGATAACCTCTAGCATAGCAACTTGAGCTAAGTGTAAGGGGTGTTGTGTTTGTTTCTGTTATGTATGGACACAACTGGCTGTTGGCTGCCATGTTGATTTCTGGAATTTCCTAACAGTTTCTTCTTTTGTTGAAAGCTCGGCTGAGGTGAACAAAAGATTTTCACCCGCCCAAAGACGGAATCCTTTTGAAATAGGGATATATGTGTGTGGTTTCAGACCTGTAACAGAGTTAATTACTATAAAGAGAGGAAATGAAGAGATGTCCAAGGGCGATCTTTTTTCTGCTCAGGCATTGAGTGAGTTGTAATTAGGAGTTGTTGTTAATGCATACACAGCTTCCTATGTATCTTGAACTTCGATATTAATTATAAAAGAAGATAAGTATTGGAGCGTGGTTTGTTTATTTTAAGGCTTAGTCTCTTGTAAAAGTGACCATTACTACAAATCCAACTGATCATGAGATTTGCAGTGCAGCTTGCAAACAGTAAGAGCCTGTACTCTGGTGTATCGACCTTGTCAATTTCTGTCCCCAGGAAATGCTTAAAATGTTTTGGACTGATACTGGTTGCAAATTTCTGATATATCATCGTGTGTCATCCATCGTGTCAAATCTTGGGTTGAGGGGATAAGAGTGATTAATGTGCACGAAAGTCTGATGAGGATTCGGAAATCAAAATCTTGGTAAATGCAACATTAAACAAGCAAAAGCTTCACAGCTTTTGCTGAATCTTGAAGATCATGCCAGCAGATTTACAGCAAGACCTCAGCCACAAAAAACTGCACGCGGTAACTCCAGGGGTAAAACTAAAAAATGCCAGAGCTGGATTTTCATGAATTGCAACATAGATAGAGGATTAACGATTCAAGAAAGAAGGGAAAACTTCAACTTAGTCCCTATTCTCAATTAGATCCCAATCCTATAAAAGTTATCAATTAGGTCCCAAATATTTTGCACGTCTCTCAATTGGGGTCCTTTTGTTGATTAATATTAATATTTTCCATCTCATATGAATACTTAAGAATCTTTTTTAATAAAATGTGATAGAAATGTTGATGAGCATGGATTAAATCGAAGGACTTGATTAAGAGTTTTCGGACCAAACTGATAAAATATATAGGTTGGGATGAGAGTGATTTATATAGTTTTAAGAATTAAAATGACGTATCCTCAAGAAAGAAAGAGAGAAAGAAAGAAGGAAAGTATTAATGTTCATGTTGATGCTGCAAATGTTCCTGGTGACCTTGGTGGTAAACCTTTTCTCGTGAAGGATAGTGCTGGTGAATCAACCTGTAGCCCACCTCTTGATGCAGAACAGAGAGGTTTGATTGTGCCAGGTAAAACTGAGGCATTACCTGCATTTTAAAGTTCACTGTTATCATCTCACGATTATTTTTTCTCAGCAATGTCTCCAAACCATAGACCCAAGTTGTTAAAAGATGACTACAAAAATTAATCCCTGAGGAGTTCAGAACCATACTTATCAAAACAATTTGGTAGTGTATGTATATTTTTCCTTATGCTGAATGCTATGGACAAAATCCTATTCTAACTCTATAGCCTAGCAAAAACCGAGAGGCAGCATTACAAGATAGAATCTATGGAGATTCTTAAATTTTAATTTCTATCCTGTTAATCAAGTAAAACTTTAGTCTTTTGTAAATCTCACAAGCATGTACCAGCATTATAAGCCAGCATATCTAAGTTTTCATTTTTTTACATTTTACATGATTGGCTTGTTACCACATATGTACTTGTATGCCCACATAACTGTGTCTATGTGTGTCCAAGTTTTTCCTTTGGGATCTTGGTTGTTTCTTTATCTATTTCTTTTGGGGAATGGGGATGAGGTGTTTCTAGTTTTCCCAAGTGCAGTGTATTTGCCCTGTATTGTCCTTTTAGAAAATCTTCTGCTCCAGATTAAAGATATGGCCGAAGAATTGGATATGCTTCTGGAATGCATTGATGAACCAGGTGGTTTCAGGGATGCCTGCACTGTATTTCTGAGAAGCTCAGTTGAAGCTTTGGAGGAGGGCATGGGAACTCTCTCTGAAAATTACAGAATGTTGAAGGTGATATTTCATTGTAATGGCTCATTGTTATTTCTTGGTTCAGCTATCATGTATCATTATCAACTGTAGCTTTGACTTCTTGTTCTGTTAGTTGCTATATTCACTCCAAAATTATCCCTTCTTAGAATAGAGTAACAGGCTCTTTAATCCTTCAAGTTTGTAACTGTAAAGCGAGATTGGGATGGGAGAAAGCTTTGTGGTCTTTTCATCTTATAGGAATAGTATCACAGCAAAATAAAGAAGGCTAATCACCTACAGGACTATCCTCCTACAGTTCAAACAAATTGTTTTTTATGAATCATAAGAGAAAAAAGTTGTAGTAGGGGTACCTTTAGAGTGAGCCCCTTCGGAGCTGACCATCTACGAAACTATGGCATTTTAACTCGGATGTGAAATATGATTTTCCATGGTAACAGTCTATTCAGATCTGCATGTCTGTAAGCATGCACATTTCTGTATGCTGTATAAGGTGTGTCATGATGTTTGTAGTTTGCTTCAAGTGTTTCATTGATGTCTTAATGTTCATTGCAGAACATGATGGATGAGCGGCTTGGAGAGATCCAACATGTTCTATATAAAACTGTGCAAGGTATTCTTCAGTTTTGGAAATGTCTTGTTATTACTAGCAGTATATTCATTTTCTTGAATTGAAGAACTCGAAAAATGTCTTAATATGGAAACTTTCAGTAACTGAGATGCAGAAGTGTACAAGTCATATTGATATAAATATCATTTCAATGACACAACAATAAATTACAACAATCTGGTAGGAAATACTATTCCAGGAATATGATGAAAGTTGTCTGGTACAATCTCATCCAATTTTGATATTTGGTTTGTGTATTGTTTTGAGTTGCCATTTGATTGTTCATCTGATTTTCAGTTTTGGCTAGAAGAATACATTTAGATGGTATTGTTAAGCAAGCTTCCGATCGCCAAAGTGGGGAACTCTGGAATCGCCAGAAGTTGAGTTCTGAACTTGAGTTGAAGCGGCGGTGTATACTAAAACTAAATCAGGTTGGTCGTTAGTTACTGTTTACTTCTGAGATTATCCCTCCTGACAGTGCTAAACCTTAATCCCTTTTCCAGGAGTTGACCAATCAGTTGATTCAATTGGAGAGACACTTCAATACCCTTGAACTTCGGAGTTTTGGTGGAAATGATGGATCTCACTCAGATCGGATAGCTTTGCAGAGGAGACAAGTGCCTTCAAGGTATAGTTGACATAAGATGTTTAGCTTGTATATGACGGTTAGTACTATGCACTCCATCGCTTGTTGCTTTTCACCAATGTATTGTTACCTAACCCAGAAAGGTAGACACTTCCAGTCCTTGCATAGTTTACAAAACACAATGAGTTCACAGTTTGCAGCTGCTGAACAACTTTCTGAAAGTCTCTCAAAAGGAAGTAAAGAATCACCTGTAGAACAAGAGGAAGTAAAGCAGGAGCTTTTTGAAACAATTGGGATTCCCTATGATGCCTCTTTTAGCTCACCAGATGCAACGGAAGTTAGTGATACCTCATCATTGAAGAAACTTTTACTTTCTCCTGGTTCTACTGCCACCAAAGGTAATTCTAGGAGACACCGAGCAAGTGCTATGAAGAGTTGTGATTCAGAAACTTCAAGGAGGAGGAGGGACTCACTGGATCAGGTAATTCTTTTTCAAGCCACTTTTATCAATCTTGATGCTCTCCCCTCTAGTGCCCCTCAAGTGTTATTTACTTGCCAACCCAACTAGTTGGAATTGAAATTTAGCTGTCTTGAGTTAGTCCTCTAGTGATACTCAATTCACTGAAGCTAGTTTGCTTTTGCAGATAGCCAAATTCTTGTTACAGGCACGGAATTAATCTACTAAACTGTTCAATTAGAAATATGAATAGAGCTTCGCTCAGATTATTCTGCTTTGTTGCTTGTGCTGTGGATTTCACTTGCTCTCTTTCCCCTAGACTTTTTGACGATGCAACTTCTTATGTTTAAAACAAACAAATTACTTCACTGAGGTAAACAAGTCAGGAGATGAAGCCGTACACCACTAAGATTTAATACAAAAATTGAAGATAAAAATAAATGATGATTGAATCTTCATAGACAAGTTTAGAATCCATTCAGTAGTGCAGTTCGGTTTCAGTGTTCATAAGATTTTACTAAAATATATGGGCCTCTAAATTAGCAGAAGCATTTTTAACTTGAAAGATAACCGCAAATTCCTGTTACTATTTTCTTACAACTTGATTATGCTTTTATTAACTATTTTCTTACAACTTCGAGTTATGCTTTTATTAAATTAACTTCCAAGTATCTCATCTCATCCTGTGAGCTGATAGATTTTTTGGAAACACTAACATGCATGTTAATTATGACCCGAGCTGCAGAGCCGGGCTAGTTTTGAGCCTACAAACACTACTGTAAAAAGGGTGCTTTTGCAAGAAAGTCAGAAGAAAAGTGTGAATAGGTCATCCTTGTTGAAGGATAGTCAGCATTTTAGCTCTAGCTTGGTGGACAGATCAGCAGTTCACCAAGAAAACTGGACATTCCCATCATCTTTCTTGCACCCATCTGAAAGCAAAGGTGAGCTATTACCAAGTTTAGATGAAAGAGCACTTCAGGCATGTTTGCTTATTATCTATATGCATATGAAGAAAAAACAACTGATGATGGCTTTTTCCATGTTTAAGCAGGCTTACAGTATGGATTCACCAAACAGGCAGTCGAGATAAAACCACCTGCTGCATTTAAATGGGCAACTGATCCTCTGTTGCCATCACAGCCTCTGGCATTGAGGTCTCCTACATTGCAAAGTAACAATGCAATGACCTTATCGGTTTCCTCATCGCTAGTACTGCTAGCAGGAGGCAAACATACCAGGGAAACTTACAATATGAATGCTGATAAATCAAAGAGTATGTTTTCTCATATTGAGGAGCCCAAATCTGTTTTGATCAATGAGACCAAGTCTATTCAGCAAAATGAAACTAACCTAAATAAAAAATCTGCTGTCTCAACAGTGTCACCAACACAGACATAGTTGTTTCCAAAGAAGCCAAATGAGATTTTTGTTTCCACTTACAGTACTGCGCTCGCAAAGTCAGCAATTGAAAGTTTGAAGCATGGACCAGCAAACACCAAAGGTTCATTTTTTAAATCTGCTAGTAAAAATCATGAGCCTCCATGCTCTTCTGTAGGTGCTACTCCTGTTGCTCCCGCCCTACCTGGAAAAGTTCCTCATATCAATGTTGCAACTAGCACAAGTCAGCCTAGTGAAAAAGCTTCATCTTCTCCAGCAGTCTCAATATCGCTTTCAGTTTCCTCATCTACAATGATCAATATATCAGCAAACATCCCATCATCAGTATCCACACTGATCTCGTCAGGCACAATGCCATCAAGCACAGCTTCAACATCCCTGTCATCAGTTTCTTTCTCCCCTGTTTTACCTTCTTCCAGTCCATTATCTTTTCAGGCCCCCAAGACAGTGTTACCCTCATATACTCCATCTCTAACCTCAGAGACTTCTAAGGAGCTGCAGCCCCCTCTAGGACAAAAACTCCACCTTCTAGACATCCAACTCCTTCACATTTGACATCAGAGTCCCTTAAAAAAGAAGAATCAGCCTCTTATGGGCAAAACCGCACCTAATTTTAACCCCACTCCTACCCCTTCAGTGTCAGAATCGCTTAAAACAGAGCCTCAACCCCCTGCTGGAAAAAGTCAACCTTTCCAAAAGATATGGGTGCATTCTCTGGTGGCTTTTTCGACCTGCATCTTTCAACTTTCAATCTCCACAGCCTTCACAACCGTCTCCACCAACAGATATGGGTGCATTCTCTGGTGGCTTTGCTACAGGAGCAGTTGCTCAAGCTCCTGCTCAAAGCCAGTTTGGCCAGCCAGCACAGATTGGCCCAGTACAGCAAGCACTGGGATCAGTTCTTGGCACTTTTGGGCAGTAGAGACAGTTTGGAGCTGGTTTACCTGGAAGTGGTTATGGTTCTACCAGTAATTTTGGTGGTGGCATTGCTACTAGTAGTTCAACAGGTGGCTTTGCAAGTGCTGTAACTGCTGGTGGATTTGCTGGTGTTGCTTCTATAAGTGGTGGGTTTGCTGATTTGGGATCTTCTGGTGCAGGGTTTGCTGGTGCGGCTGCATGTAGTGGATTTGATAGTGTGGCTTCTGGTGTTGGATTTGGTGGTGCGGCTTCAGGTGGAGGTGGATTTGCTACCACAGGTAGCATTATTGGCTAATATTCTATTTTCCTCATTTTTTGTTTAATGCATTCGATGCCTTTGCTGATTTGTAATGCAAATTTGCACGGGTAGTGGATTTGGGGCTTTTGGGAGCCCACAAGGTGCTGGTGGTGTTGCAGCTTTTTCTTGTAATGAAGGAGGCAGCCAACAAGGAATTGGTGGTTTCTCTTCTTTCAGCGGTAATCTGGGAGGAACTAGAAAACCTCCAGAATTATTCACGCAGATGAGAAAATAGAGTTCGGAGCTTTCATACCAGGCTTAGAAAATTTTGCTCAAAAATGAAAAAAATATTTCCGGGAATTGAATGTAAATTGTGATCACAGCAGGTTACATCACATTATGTTAGATATCCGAGTTCTGCATTGTCTTATACTTTATCATTTTACTAAATATTTTACCAGTAGATGTGTCAATCCATGAATGAATGACTAACCATATTATGTGCAGATATGAGAACTGAATAACAGGAAATAAAATGGAATTTGAGAATCTCCAGGTAAAACAAATGTTGGGTATTTGACATTGCAGGACGAAAAAAAACCATAAGTTGGATTTGTGGCTGTTCAAGTTGTGAGCAGGAGTAAGGGGGTTTGAATGCTGGAATACAAAGCCCACCTTCTCTTCTACATCACAAACACATTACATCACAAACACATTATGTTGCATTATAAAATTTGAGAACAGCAGGAGCATAAGGAAAAGAGGGAAATAAGCAAAATCCAGGAGTCGAGAATTTTCAACCTCAGCATCATTCTAAGCTATCAAACAGGAATTCCTAGTTCTGAAATCTTCATGATCCGCTTGTCAAGTACAGCCCTTTGCTGCTTCAAAAGGGAGGTCATAGAAGCAACCTAATCAAATATAAGATAGTGAACCTTCAACATGGTTATCAATCAGGTGAACATACAAACACCATCAAAAGATAGAATTATCAAATGAGAATTGTCAAGACTTGCCTCAGCTCGAAGTTTCAAAGCATCCCTGCCAGGAATTTCTCGTAGTCCATCCATCAAATCTAATGCAAAATCACAAAAACTGGAATCAAACATAACGAAATTTTTTAAAATGGGATGAATATTGGACTTGATGACTTAATCTTCGCTAATTGGTTGATGCTTGATGGATAACAAGCAACTCATGAAGGTCATGAGTGCCCCATGCTTCAACTTGAAAAATCAAGGTTTTCCTGCTATCATTTTAAATATAGCTAATCTCTGACAGCCAACAGGTCACGACCATAGGAGATTTTTCCTATCTTCCACCATGACAATTCAGTGGAAAAATCTCATTACCGAACACAAACCCATCACTTATAAAACTGAAAAGAATGCCCCAAGGACTGGTCAAAGTTCTCAACTCTATGACATAACAAAGAAAAATGAGAAAGTCTTTGGCATCCAGACCTGCAGTTTTGGTTTCAACCTTGTAAACTGATTTAGCAAGACGCTGAATTTGAATCCCAGTATCCCTACAGATATAAGCATTGAATAAACAACCCTGAGATAACTAATGAAAGTATGGCAGCATATAAGAGATCACAAAGTCACATTACAGGAGCTCAGTGTGGCCATTTTTCATTTCTTTTTCAGCAAGAGATGCCCTTTCAAGCAGTTTTCTGCTTTCCTTCTTCATTAAATCAACAGAAAAGCTGAATTCTTTTACATTCTTCTCTGCTCTTAGAAATTGTGCCTGCACATGTACAGACAGATGACAACATATCCGAGACATGAGAAGCAACCTTCAAGTTTTAATTGGAATAAATAACCTAGTATCTCAGGGTTTTTATTTTACATGGTAACCAAGTTAAAATGAAGGGGGTAAATACCTCCTCACTTTGAAACCGACCCAATGTATTCCGAAACAAAAACCTTCTTGGCCCTGCGCAAAACTCCTCAAATGTCAGCTCATATTATGGTGCAGTAGCCAGTAGGGAACAAAATATATGCTTTATATTATATGATTGTAAAGGATGATCAAGCGAAAGAAAAATCAAGCACTATAATTTTTGTGGCAGTAATAGGATAGTTTGAATTGAAGTGTACGAACCAGTCTTGAATGAGCTATATATATGTCTCCTTAAGTTAAATGAATAAATTGCTATAAGCTTCTTTTTTTTCCAAAAAAAAAAAATCCTTTTATTATCAAAGAGTTGGGTGAAATCAACACTTAGATTATGCAGTTTCTAATATAGAATGAAGCCCAGGATGTGAAATGGCTTCCACTAGGACTATGCCTGATTTTGGCACATAGGATGATCTATATATTATATAGTAGTGGGAGATTATGGGACAAAGACACGAGATCATCATTTTCTTTGGTAAAAATATTTTGAAGGGCTGCAAGAAGATGGAAAAATAAAAAAGGAATGGATGTGATTCAGGTCACAGTATATTTAGGATTCTAAAAGGTATTAAAAGAAGGTAGAGAGAGCTAAAAGAGAGGAAGACATACATTAAACTCTGCCTACTAGTTATTATGAAAAAAAAGGAGAAACAAGATTGAGTAGGATAGGTAGAGGAGTGGAAAAGAAGAGGAGACCTCGCATGAGGAAGAGTCCGGCAGTGAGAGTAAGTCCAATGGCAGCAGCTGGGTGGTCCTTGGCAGTGAGCAACTCCTCTGAGAATAACAAAATTAAGTAGAAAGCAAATTGATTTAAGAGAGATAGTGTTTGTTGTGCTAAATAAAGTGTCGTTATGAACAAAAAAGAAGAGGGAACCTTTAACTTTGGAGAAGAAAGTATTTTCGTAAGAGTTGAACTTTGAAATGGCTTCTGGTACACGGTCCTGCAAAGCAATGTCAATCATCAATCTACTAAGCATATGATGGGAATTATTTTCTTTATTTAGGAAGACGAATAATCGGAAGTGATTAATTAATAAATGTAGTTAAAAGAAGAAAAGAAAAGGGAGGATAAACGTAGATTAGAATATATGATAGTGGTTTGTAAATAAAAGAAGGAATTGCCTGAAAGGAGCGAAGATGGGAAGAAGAGGATTGTTGGAAGGAAAGAGCGGAGCGAATTGCAGAATCCTTAGATTCCTTGACAGTTCGCTGCAGATCCTCCATTACTTCCCAGCTGCTACTATTACTACTACTACTACTATTATTACTATTATCTCCCTCCTCACCCATCCCTCTTCTTTCTCTTTCGATCAAACCTTAAGCTGTCTGCCTGCGCTCTCTCTCTCTCTCTCTCTCTCCCTCTCTCCCTCTCTCTCAGTCGATCCTCCAGCCTCTGTGACGCGGTCGCACTCGTAAAAATGAGACGATGGATGGATGGGGTGGGTGGGTCAGTAGTGATTGATAAAGCATGAAGCCCAATAATAGGAGAAAGCCCAACCCAAGCCCATTCCGCCACAACACAGCTAACCTGGAGAGTGAAGATTGTAATTATAATAACAATAAATGTTGCTGTCTTTGTTTTGCTGTTATGCAAGATCAGGAGGGGATGTTAGTAACTGTAACATACATGCATAGATAGATAGATCCAAAGAAAGGAAGAGCAAGAAAAGGAAAAGCGAAAAAGAAGACGAAATTTAAAAAAAAAAAATGCAAAGGAAGAAGAAGATAGATAGATGCCCATGAAGCTTAAGGCTAAGGCGCCCTTTCTCCTTCCCCTTCTTCTTCTTGTTGCGATTCATCAATTTGATATCTATTATCAAATCATTTTCTATTTTGTATGAGAGGACGAGACAGAGATGTTGTTTTGTAGCGGCGGCGGCGGATGTTGTACTGCCGCTCATCTCTTCAAACACTGGTTTCAGAGTTGGCTTCGCGATTACGACTCTCTCCAACATTTGGCCCTAATTCTCATTTACATTCAGGTATTTCTTATTCCAATAATTATAACTTACAAAAAAATAAAACAACAACTCATTATCATTTTCTCTCCTCTAAATCTTTCTTCTTCTTATTTATTTCAATCCCAATTTACTGATTAATTTATTATGTATGTAGATTGGTTGCTCCTTGATTGGATCCCTTGGAGCTTTGTACAACGGCGTCTTGCTCATTAATTTGGCTATCTCTTTGTTCGCCCTCGTTGCCATTGAGAGCAGCAGTCAGCGCCTTGGACGCACCTACGCTGTCCTCCTTTTTTCCTCTCTTCTCCTCGACATTGCCTGGTTCATCCTCTTCTCTCGCCCCATCTGGTACCTCCTTTCCTTTCTCACCTCACTTTTCTATTCTACTCTAGTTTTACTTCACCTGGTGTTTAAACAAGCAGCTTGGCCATTACATCATTTCTTTTCCATTTTCCCCCCTTACAAATTAGTACTCTGTTGCTGACACGCGCGCGCGCGCGCATTCCTGTTCATAACTATCTTCTCAGTTACTTCAAGGGGATCAACCCCCTATCCGTTTCTTCCTTTGAGGCTGATTGCCCAACAATAATGGCGATCTAACAAGGAAACGTGCAACATCTACTTAATTTTCTTTTCTTTTTTGTTTTTATGGTTTTCTATTTTAGGATTATTATACATAATTAAGGACTGCATGGGGGAGATTCTTCCTTTTGTAACATGTGTATTAATTGAAAGCATTATCTGTTTGTGCCTTATGTATTCAGGGACATTTCCTCAGACGACCGTGGAATGTTCTTCGTCTTTTCAGTGAAACTCACTTTGGCAATGCAAATCATTGGTTTTATAGTGAGGTTGTCATCCTCATTGTTATGGATTCAGATCTACAGATTGGGCGTTCCTTATATAGATAGTTTGGCTCCTCAAGAAGCTGATTTTGATTTAAGAAGTAGTTTTCTCAGTCCAACAACTCCTGCTGCTGTAGCTAGACAGTGCTCGGATTCTGATGTTGTTTTAGGGGGTTCCATTTATGATCCAGCTTATTACTCATCTCTCTTTGAAGAAGGACAAGACAACAAATGTCTCCGTGGGGTAAGCTATACCTTATTCGTATATCATTCTTTACTTATTTAACTTACCATTGATGGCTTTGATATCTTCACTTCCAACTGCTTTATAAGCTCTCTCTCGTCATGTTTTTCTTTTAATCTTGCATAATGCTTTTTATGACGTAAATGACTTGCCCATAGACATTTTATGCCTGATTTTAGTTCAAGTGGAAGGGAGGAAATTGCTGGAGGAATAAGGCAGGAAGGAAACGGTGGTTCTTTTAATCCACTTTTTTGGATGCAAGTGCATTGATGGAAGGAAGGGAGAGGGTAACTTTTTTTTTCTTTTCTCTGCATTATGATAGCCATTCCATCCAAATTTGGAAGGGTTAATATGTTGTCTTGAATGCATTAGTGACTTGGCTGAGTATAGTTGTGAATAATTTAGGAAAGCATTAAAAATAGAGTTCAAATACTACTGCATCTCCAATGCACATGTAAAAGTATTTAATGCCACATGTGATTGTTTTTAGTTGAAAGAAGAATATGTTATCAGGAGGAAGAGAATAAATGATCGCAGCGTCATGGAGAAGGCATCCTTCAAGGGAATAGAAAGGTGAACTTAAGAATAGGGTTCACTAGTCACACAGGTTCCTAAAAGCTCCTAAGGGCGTTTCATATAGAGGCTATTGAAATGCATATAGGGCAATGTAGAAAAAGATGATTTTGCATCCTCTCACTGCTATGTAACATAAAATATTTATTTGGAGACAAAGCCATTCTATGACATCATAACCATATTGAGAACCACCATGTGAATGGAAAGTTTAACCTGGGAGGACTCCTTTTCTTTCCAGATAAATTGACCAAAGGGAAGCAGGGATCCAGGGCCTGAGCTATGTGAAGAACAAAAAAATAATGAGAAAAATAGCTAGACCACTCCAATGACCGAACCCCACTGTAACACCTCAAAGAAAGAGTCCTGGAATTTCTTACTGTTTGAAATTTTGTGCTTTTACATCATTTTCTTTCTTTCTTTCTTTCTTTCTTTCTTTTCAACTCTTATAGTCCTTTTGTCTTGTACATTGTAAGGAATGAAAAATTGCATCTGAATTTGCATGGTTTTTTTATTTAATTATAGGATCAAAATTACGGCATTTGTGACAATGGATCTACTTCTAGTGCTGAAGCTTCTCAGGTGAAGGTGACCATACGCAGAGCTTTTCAAGCTGCAGATGTAAGTATAAGGAAGTTCATCTTATATTATGTTTACTTAGAGTCAAATTACTGCCCTTAAGGATTATGTAGTCATTTTGGCAAGAAATTTAATAGAATCCTATCAAATTTCTTCGAAGAGGGCATCTGCATCAGAACTTTTAACTGGATGACAACTTAATGTAATCTGGTGTCTGGGAAATGCCATGCAATACTCTGCTGGAGTGTACTGCCTTTAGTTTGTTAGGCTGCAATCCTGTTTAGAATGCCTTGCTTCTTAAATTGTCTATGGAAAGAAGAATTTAGGCTACATCTGCCTTAGCAACCAGAAGTCTAGAGTTTTCTGATTTCATTGTCAGTTTCATCTTGATTTATGGTTCTAATTGCTTTATATATATATATTTGAGCTCTTGGAAGTAATTTTTTTTTATTTTACATGTACATTTAGCTATCACAATGGACTTGTGGAGGTGAGGTTTTTTAGTATTTAGTATTCCAAGTTCTTATATCTATAGTATATTGCACATTCTGAGAAACTTGCTTAGGCTTTTGTCAACAAATTTTCCCCTGTTTCTTCTCTAGAGTAGAAAAAAAAATCTGGTCTAAGCCAGTCAATAGTCCGCCTCGATCCATTCCTGGCTGTGGATGGTAGAATCCAAGGGAGGGCCTGGGGGAAGTCAGGGTACCTTATTTAACTGTCAGATGTTTAGGCTGATTCAACATTGACCACTTTCACACCTATATATTCTGCTTACTTTTGTCCCTTCTGTATATATTTTGCTTTCATCAGTGACATGATTCAAATATATTATTCACCAGAAGTGTTGATTGGGTGGATGGCTTATAATGGATGCAAGTTTAGGTGTGGTCAAATGGAGATATTTGTAGAGTTTTATTATACTACTAAACGGCAATGATGTATATTTGATAGGCCAACTCATGCTCTGGCTTTGCTTGCTGTGGGCCTGTGCCACTGCATGTGCCCAAGTGTTAAGAATAAATATTTTTTCCGCACTAATTAGAGCTTCATGGGTTTTCTATGTCATATAGGCAGTACTGTAGCTTAACACTACTTACGGGTCATTCATGCAACACATTTTCTGAGTTGGGTCAACTCATTTCACATAAGAAAGTTATTATACAGTTATGATCCTCTGAAGTGGCCAATCCCAATACTCAAAACTCATGGTCTTATGCTGAAGATGGTTTTTAAGTTGTCGGCTTTGCCTTTGTAGTTGTTTTCGTGATTGAACTACCAGTTTTCAATTCCTTATCCCGTGCTGCTTGGATTGTTAAATAACAGTCTACTGGTATGCTATTTTGTGTTGGTTCTGACTAGTTTTAGCCTTTGCAGGAGGAGAGTGCAACAGGCAAGCCTCAAACTGTTTGAATCGCGTTACAGATTTGGGAAGATTATGGCTTCATATTCATTCCCCATACTAATTTTTTTCAAAATTCAAAGAATTCCCTTGAGCTGGGGTATGCGGCTATTTTTATGCTGGGGTGATACCTGTACAGCTTTTTATTCCAGCCATTTCTTCTCGAGAGGATAGGTGCCAATCCCAAAGTTCAAAAGACCACAAGTTGAGCTTCTTCTGTGAGGGGCACAAAGACAGATTTGCTTCCTGAGAAGCAGTTTCTGGGAGAATATGTATTTAGCACTGGGGTTGTCAAAAGGTCCTGACAAGGATTGAGGCCTACCACGAGGTAAGGGGTGCCGTTTTGCATGAGGCGAACTCGGATTGGCGAGGAGGATCTGGGTGGTCCAATTCGCAGCGTCATCTTATTGGATTATTATCGGTTGGCTCATCTCAAGGTGTTCAATTTTTGGAGACACTAGTTTTCATTAACATTATATAAAAATTCATTACTCAGAGTTGGAATCAATTTAAGGGTTCGTCAACTCTCATTCAGGATTGGAGATAATCCATGTAGAAGTTTGGTTTAAATGTTTTCTCGGCTTCAGCGATCACAGACAGTGTATATGTCCGCGCATGTGCGTGTGTTTAGAATGAGTTAATTTATGCCAACAAATAAATGCTGTGTGTAATGTGATTTTAAAATTTTAATTTAAGATAAAAGGCTGAAAGTTGACCTCTCGTGCACATAAA
>Ga0325404_1001049_pt1 | contig 28802 bp, 18 predicted proteins | sample PopdelMetagenome_18_FD_205664 | JGI IMG/M metagenome (GOLD analysis project Ga0325404, IMG submission 205664) | Populus deltoides microbial communities from Bellville, Georgia, United States - Xylem-Control-R1 | ecosystem: Host-associated > Plants > Phyllosphere > Stem > Wood/Secondary xylem...
AATAAAGCTTATTTAAAGTATTTTTCTCGTATCATTTAAGATACTATCACTAAGTGTTTTTTTTCTTTTTATTGTTTATAATAATTAAAATCTACTATTAAAATTTTAAAACAACATTCTAGATAATGTTTAGAATAATTGAAATCGTGAAAGATGAGAATATATAACTCGAGGCACGTCTAATATCGTTTAGTAATATTGTTGTTTAGTAATGTGCTGTAAATTGCTTTTAAAAATATTTTTTTAATTAAAAATATATTAAAATATATTTTTTAAATTTTTTAATATTAATATATCAAAAAAATTAATAAATATCTATAAAAACATTTTCATTGTATCGGTATTTTCTATTTCATATATTTTTATTTTTATTGTCTCTCTTTTTTGTTCCGAGATATATGAAAATCATAAATGTAATCGAGTATATTAGAAATTTAGAATCCTATAATTTCAGACAAGATCGCATAATATAGAAATTTGGGTACTTAATTGAAATCACATAAGTATTTGGAATACTTATTTGTAGTGTTTCCTCTCATCGGATTCCTTGATAGGCTCGAATTCATTAAACCCTACACGACCTTAGCGATAGACTTCTCCTCCTGCTCCATCTTCTTCAAAGCCGCAAAGACACCGTCAAATCCTCTGGCTCTTCATCTCTTGAGACAACACCTTCAAGTTTTTCCTCGGAATGTGTTTCTCCGTTTTGTCTTGAATCACAACAGGTACTCTCTGTTTTCCTTTCTCTTGTGTGTGTGTGTTTTTCTAACTTGTTTTTGTCAGATTCGTTCGAAAAAAAAAGTGTAAATCAATCCTTAAAGTCAGTCAAATGAATCTGTTTGATATATAACACTCCAAAGCTGAATTGGGTCTCCATTATTTTCTTCTATGTTGCTTCAAGGTATAATTACGCGGTTTTTAGTCTGTGGGCTTATTCAGTTTATTCGAAAAATGGTTTGTTTTTACATGTATTAATGGGCTCTGACTACTTTCCAAGTTCATGACGGAGCAATGAAAAAATTGGCTTTCTTTCTCATTTTTTTTTTGATTTGCTGGTGCTTGTAATTTAAGTTCTAAAAGGGGATATGTGCAATTTTTAAGATTTTGGGTTTTGATTTGAGTTTATATCGATTCAATGGTCATTCATTCACGCGGTTTGATTTCGGGTGCCTGACTGAGGTGTTGTGTGTTTTTTCTGTATGCAGTTCTTGTCGATTTTGTGTAATGGCAACCGAGAGTGGAAAAAGTTTTGCAAGGAGGGACCGTCTGTTGGAGATAGAGAAGAAGGTCAGCGGCTGGTGGGACGAGAAAGATGTTTTCTGGGCTGAACCTGGTGAAGGGACTCCTAAACCAGGCGAGAAGTTCTTTGGCAACTTCCCATTTCCGTATATGAATGGGTTCTTGCATCTTGGACATGCATTCTCACTTTCCAAGCTTGAATTTGCTGCTGCTTTTCATAGATTGAATGGGGCTAACGTGCTCCTTCCTTTTGGCTTTCACTGCACCGGTATGCCTATTAAGGCCTCAGCAGATAAGCTTGCAAGGGAGATCCAAAAGTTTGGCAATCCACCTGTGTTCCCTAAAGAGGTAGAGTCAGTAGAATTGCAACCAGAGCCTGAGGATGCAAATGCTGGTCCACCACCAGATAAGTTCAAGGGAAAAAAGTCTAAGGCTGTGTCGAAATCGGGTGGACAGATGTTCCAATGGGAGATTATGCGCAGTGTTGGGCTGTCTGACAGTGAGATAGCAGAGTTCCAGAAACCAGAAAAATGGTTGACTTACTTTCCACCACTGGCCATGGAAGATCTGAAGGATTTTGGCTTGGGATGTGATTGGAGAAGATCGTTTATTACGACAGATATGAATCCATATTTTGATTCTTTTGTGCAGTGGCAGATGAGGAAGTTGAAGGACATGGGGAAGATTGTCAAAGATAAAAGATACACAGTATACTCTCCCTTGGATGACCAGCCATGCGCAGATCATGACAGGGCAAGTGGTGAAGGTGTGCAGCCCCAAGATTACACTCTTATAAAGATGGAAGTGATGCCCCCTTTTCCGCCTAAATTCAAAGCATTAGAGGGAAGAAACGTGTTTCTAGCTGCTGCTACATTGAGGCCCGAGACAATGTATGGACAAACAAATGCATGGGTACTGCCTGAGGGCAAGTATGGAGCTTTTGAAGTGAATGATACCGATGTCTTCATCCTGACAGAGAGAGCTGCCCTTAACCTCGCCTATCAGGGCTTCTCAAAGACCCCCAAGCAACCTAGTTGCCTGGTTGAGCTGACTGGTTATGATCTGATTGGTCTACCATTGAAGTCTCCACTTTCCTTCAACAAGGTCATTTATGCGCTTCCCATGTTGACCATTCTGACAGACAAAGGTACAGGGATCGTGACCAGTGTGCCTAGCGATGCCCCTGATGATTACATGGCATTGCAGGTTTTGAAAGCGAAGCCAGCTTTCAGGGAAAAGTATGGCGTGAAGGATGAGTGGGTAGTGCCTTTTGATATTATACCCATAATCAATATTCCAGAATATGGTGATAAGGCTGCTGAAAAGGTTTGCATGGACCTGAAAATTAAGAGCCAAAATGAGAAAGAGAAGCTTGCTGAAGCTAAGAGGTTGACATACTTGAAAGGATTTACCGATGGAACCATGCTTGTTGGAGAATGTGCAGGGAGGAAAGTCCAAGAAGCAAAGTCATTGATAAGGACCAAGCTCATTGAGACAGGTGAGGCAGTTATGTATAGCGAGCCTGAGAAGCGTGTCATGTCAAGGTCTGGTGATGAATGTGTTGTGGCTCTAACAGACCAATGGTACCTCACATATGATGATCTTGAATGGAAGAAATTGGCTGAGGAGTGCTTATCCCAGATGAATCTCTACGCTGATGAGACAAAACATGGCTTTGAGCATACTTTGGGCTGGCTAAATCGGTGGGCTTGCTCACGATCTTTTGGGCTTGGTACGCGCATTCCATGGGATCCAGATTTCCTTGTTGAGTCATTATCTGACTCCACGATTTACATGGCTTATTACACTGTTGCCCACTTTCTACATAATGAGGACATGTATGGTTCTAACAAGACCCATCCTATTAGACCTGAGGAAATGACTGACGATGTCTGGAATTTTATCTTCTGTGATGGCTCATACCCAAAATCATCAAAAATAGAACCATCTATTCTTAATAAGATGAAACAGGAGTTTACATATTGGTACCCGTTTGATCTTCGAGTCTCTGGAAAGGACCTCATTCAGAATCATCTGACATTCTGCATCTTCAACCACACAGCAATCATGGCCAAGCATCACTGGCCACGCGGATTCAGATGTAATGGACACATTATGCTCAATTCAGAGAAGATGTCCAAGTCCACAGGAAATTTCAGGACACTGCGTCAGGCCATTGAGGAATTTTCTGCTGATGCTACTCGGTTCAGTCTAGCTGATGCTGGAGATGGTGTGGATGATGCTAACTTTGTATTTGAGACTGCAAATTCAGCAATCCTTCGCCTCACTAAAGAGATTGCATGGATTGAAGAGGTTTTAGCTGCAGAGGCATCCTTGAGAACAGGACCACCATCTACTTATGCTGATCGGGTGTTTGAAAATGAAATAAACATTGCTGTTTTAACGACAAAGAAGAATTATGAAAAATGCATGTTTAGAGATGCTCTAAAGACTGGATGCTATGATCTCCAAGCTGCCAGAGATGAGTACAGGTTATCTTGTGGAAGTGGGGGCATGAATCGTGACTTGGTATGGCGTTATATTGATGTGCAGACACGGCTTATCACTCCTATCTGCCCACACTATGCTGAACATGTTTGGAGGGAGCTTCTGAGGAAGGATGGATTAGTTGTGAATGCTGGCTGGCCTACAGCTGATTCTCCAGATGAAACTCTTAAGGCTTCCAACAAGTATTTGCAAGATTCAATTGTTTTGATGAGGAAACTTCTTCAAAAGCAAATCATGGGTTCAAAGAAATCCAATAAGAAGGGAGCTCCTGCTGCAACACTAACTGAAGAGAAGATTACAGGTTTGATATATGTGAATGAGCAGTTTGATGGATGGAAAGCAGAATGCTTGAATATACTTCAGAGCAAATTTGACAGAAACACAGGTACTTTTGCACCAGAAGGGGAGATATTGGAGGCACTGCAAAAAAGTTCGGTTGGTCAAGATGCAAACTTTAAGAAAGTGCAAAAGCTTTGTATGCCTTTCTTGAGGTTCAAAAAGGAAGAGGCTATTGCTATTGGGGTTCAAGCCTTGAATCTGAAGCTTCCGTTCGGTGAGATTGAGGTTCTTCAGGAGAACTCGGACTTGATCAAGAGGCAAATTGGTCTGGAGTTGGTGGAAATATTGTCTGCAAATGACCATGATGCTAGAGCCAAAGCTGGTAGTTTTTCCTCTCTGTTGGATCAAAATCCTCCTTCTCCTGGACAGCCAACTGCCATCTTTTTGTTGAGGTGAGAGGATTCATTCACTTGCCAACTTAAATTTATCTACAGGAATGTGGCCTTTGTTGTTGTGAGACTTGTCTTTTTGTTTGTGGCCAGCAAACTATTTCCTTTATTTTTTATAATCGCATGTATTTATAATGTATTTAGATTTGCGTTTGCTTTTCCTTATGCCTGTCCTGGTTAATTAAGCATAGAAAGTGCTTGAATGTTAACTTCTTATCAGTTGAATTGGTTCCCAACTCTCAGGCTAAAGATCAGCCTATTTCCTTTCGTGTGCTGGCTTTATTTACTCATTCTGATTCTATTTCTGTTTCGGAACAGATTTGTTTTGTCTAATTAAGTGTTGACTGTGGCTTGCTGTTTAAACTGCTTTGAGCTTGTTTTTAAGCTTATCGACTTGGGTTAGGAGATGCTTCTATCAGACTGCTGGTTTGAGTCTCCATATAGCTGCTTATTCCTACCAGTTTGTAGATTATTTTACGAAGTTCTTAAAATTAATCAGATAGCCATGTAGTACATCGGCATTATGTCTCAGATTGAAAAGCTACACTTGTTTGTTGGAGGAAATGTTCCTTATCTTTGCTAGCATCCAGTGATGGTAGCTTAATTCTATACATGAACCTTATGATTTTGTCATAACGCTTTTCCAGTTCAAAATTTGTTCTTGACTTCTGTTTTCCTTGAAAACACATTCAAGTTATCTTACTGCCATATATGGCTGTGTTGTGCTAAGAAAATTTATGTTCTGAAATTTGGCTTTTTGTCCTTTTATCCTACAGCAACAGGTAGTTACAACGGTGCATGGAAATATGGTTTAGAGGTTTTTCATTACTTGATTTCAAAGCTGATGACTTTCCCATACAAGTTACTTTGAAGAAGCTCCGGGATGCAGAGTTCTTTCAAGAAATTTGCTCCTGGATTGCAGTTAGTTGTAAAAGGAGGTCTGTTATTGCACTAACTGTCTCCTTTTGTTGTCTAAGATGCTGTGTTCCTCTTGTTGGTTTCTACAAACTAGATATAGATGTTTTGGGAATTCAGAGATGGTTTTTCTTCCATTATAAGTATTCTCTACCCTTGTGTTTTCCTGGTAATGCATTTTCTCTATACAATTATAAATATTGAGTCTGTTAGGTTATATTGTATTTCTGTTCTCAGTAATTCTCATTTCAAATCTATCTTGATCAGGAATTGTGTCACGAACAAACTGCTGATTGTTTGATGGATGAATTTTGAAAAACTTTTATTTTTTTTTAAGTGTCCCTCTGTAAGTTCGTTTCTTTTTTCAAGAATTCTTTGGTACGTGACAATAAATCATCCTGGAAGTATGTTGTGTACAACTGGTGATATCATGTTAGAAATATATCGGCAGGGACCAGAATTTCTGCATTATGGCATCAAGTTCCTCTATTTTGATAAATTCTCTGGATTTGATTCCTTGTAAATATGTGAAGATAGGGCTGTTTTGTGTGCGTGCTAAGTACTATTGTCCTACAGAATCTGAAAAATTAGAAAGACAAATGCTGGGCAATTTCTCTCTGGTAAGAGATGAGAGTTGTTACTGTCTAAAGACCCTCGTTGGTATATACGACTTGAGAAACCTCAACCTTTCGCATTTTCTATGTATACTCTGGTATTTACCAAGCATCAATTCAATGACAGTGAAGAGAAATCTTCAATATGCTTTTAGCTGCCTATTCAGTAAAAGCCATGCATGTTTTTCCAAAATGATAGCAAATTTCTTCGCAAGTGCATGGAAATTAGTGTAGGAAATGGGACTTTTTAGAAAGAAAGAAAAAACAAGAAAATCTACTCTGGGCAAAAGGGTCTGTCCAAGTCATCCCTGTGGCTAGGAATGGTGAAGTGCCTTAACCTTCCAACTTGTTTCTTCATATATCCTTCACAAAGAAATGACTTGGAGAACTTATCTTCCACCTCTCTGTTCACATCGTGCACAAAAACATCGGTCTCTCCCTCTTTCCTGTTTCGTGCCATCATTCCAGCTGTAAATATGGCAGTCATTCTCCCTGGTGCCTCATCATGGTAGCCTGTTGGTGCATCAACCATGATCAAGTCCCATTCTATCTCATAAACTTCACTAGGCAAACCTTTCATGGCAAGTTGGCACATGGAGAACTTCGGATCACCAACTGCTGTGCACTCCGGTCCCTTGCCTACTTCCATGAGATTGGCAGCTTCATTCACCTTGCTGTCATATGTGACATGATGGGACTCTAACATGGGAAACCGGCGTTTAATTTGCGCAATCCAAGCTTCATCTTCTTCTAAGAAAACTGTTCGTCCACCGTAGTTGAGTGCACTCCACATAAGGCTATCATGACCGAGGCCAAAAACCAAGAAGTTACATGGGGATTTCTTTTCTAAAACCTTGGCACTCACTGATATTTCTTTGCGTGTCTGCTGTGGGGTGATGGTTGAGGTTGTGTAGTGAACGAGAGCTTGAGTTAGGGAGCGTGGGATCTGAGTGCATGCTTGTGAGCAATTTGTTTCTCTAGCTTCTTTCTTGGGGTTTAAAACCCCTGGTTGAGAGGTGGGAGATGGACTTTCCTGGGAAGACGGCATGCCTGATCGCAACACGAAAAGCACAAAGAAAGCAAGGAAGACACCAAAGAGGAGCATCTTAAGATTGGTGATTTGTTGGCCTTTAGGCCTCATATTGGATTTGATCTTTGGGATAGAGTGAGAGAAACTCAAAAAAAGGTCCTTGCCCTTTTCGGGTTTGGAATGGAAAAGTAAAGGGGACTGGATATTGTTTGTTTGTGTTTTGGAAGCTGCATGCAAAGATTATATTTCGGTAGGTTTGAGTTGAGAAGTAGAGAGATTGAGAGTTGAAGGTAGTGATTGCTTCTTGATGCTTAGACATGAAGGGAAGGAACACTGGATTGGATGGATACTTGATGAAGACTACATAGCTGCAAAGTTTATGGACGAAGCAAGCTTTTTTGTTGGTAGACCTGCAAGTTTGGTGGTATGTTGACAGTTTTTCTGAGTTTCTTTGTTCTGTTGACATTATGGACTCCTAATTCTTGGTTTGTGGCCATGTGGGTTTGGACTATGGAGTAGAGGTGCTGTCTTTCTTGTGCATCTCTCCAAGTTTCAGACTTGTTTTGTGGTCAAGGAACTGAACGTATATGCAAACTTGTTTTGGTCTGTTTGACAGTTTGGTCAGGTGTAGTATAAATTGCGTTTGGCCGTGACCGCGATTACAATTTTAAAATATGATTTTGCATGTATTCCAATAAAATCTCTCTTTGAAACCGAGAAATCTACGATTTATAGTTTTTCTTAAATGTATATTTTCAAACCACAACCAAATATGATTTTTTGAATATAAAACAAATAAAAATAGATTTTCTTGAATAAAAAACCTTATTTTAACTTCTATAAAAACAAGATTTAAAACACAATTACACATGAAATAAGTGTAAAAAACAGAAATTATTTAACTAACAAAACAGTTTTTTCTTCATAGTTGAGCAAAAATCAGAAAGTACCACAATATCACACTAATACATTTTGCTTTATCTGGAAAACAAAAATTCTTGTAGGACTGCAGCCAGATAATCTTTTTCTGCCAAAAAAAGAAGTTATTTTACAGATTATTATGTAGAAAGGTAATCAAAAACCTCAAGCTAAAGCCTTCTGGATGAACTGGTAGGATAACTTCTCAAATGAAAAAGCACCTCACTTGTGAACATTTACCACTACTTCCTGGTAATATAAAGGAAAACAAAGAAGAAATCTTGGGTTTTTTGTATATCAGTGATTATTCTTTTTTTAATTTTTTTTTTTTTTTTGGTGCAGAAGGATATCATTTCAATGCCTTGCCCAATTGTTTTCTTCTTCACCGAGACTCTTTTTTAAGTAGAATTTTAAGGGAATTTAAGAGAGCAATTGTAACAAGGCCAAGACAAGACCTTTAAGAAGTTAGCAACACCTCTTTTATTACGAGAAGATCCAAGCTCAAATCCCCTCTGGAGAAACGATAGGATTTTCAAGAAAAGCAAAGGAAAATGTATCTGTGATTGAAACAAAGGAAACACAGAAATTCTACTCAATAATCCAGAATCAAATGGTTCTTTTTTTATATATATATTCATTACATTGCTATTCATCATGTGCCTGCTAGGGCAAAGAAAAGAACGAGTTACACTTTGTATTGTTATAAAGCTACCCCGAGCAACATTTTGGAGTGGCATCTGGGATTATTGCAGCCTCTCCACAGAATGAGGGAAAATTGATCCAAAAAAAAATAATCAGATTTTCAGCTGTACAAAGTATACCTTTGAAACTGGACAAACCAGAGAGAGTGATTTGGCAAACACATACTTGGTTGGTGTCATGAAAAATCCATCGCCAATCTTGTACTACACCAGAGGTGATGGATTTCATTGGCATTTCATTCATTTCTCTCCATTTTGCAGTTCGATGTCATGCCAATTATGGAAGATGCTTGTAACTATCGGATGGAAAGATGCCACTGATATTCCTTAATTGTCATTAAGGAATATAAAAAAGTTATGTCATTTGCCATGCTCTCTTAACCCAGGGTCATTGACCATTTATTCTCTGATGATAAAGTAGTGATTGAGACTGTCCACTTTCATTGTTGTTCTTTTCCAAACAAGCTTTACGCATAGCTCGCTGGATTTGTCTCTCGTGCTCTTTGAGCATTTCCTCAATGTTTCCACCTTGAGGCATCAATGGTCCAGAGTAATGAACACGTCCTTTCTTTGCAGAATAACCCTGAGGCCACAAGCAAACAGTGCAAGTGATTAGTGCATTTCTACAAAAAGTTTGAGTGAACAAACGAAAGTCTTAAATAACCATTCAAGGTACAAAAGTAAAATTTTAACCCTGTCCTGAAACAAGTTATACACATTGTTAGCTTTGCAAGCACATCACTAGATTTTGAAAGAGCCAGTGTCACTCAATGCCTCCATATTGAGAGCAATAAGCAATCAGACTAGACATAACCTTGCATTTGCATTTCAATTAATTTTTCATGTAATCCAAATTTAAATTTTCACAACGTCCAGTACCACTCAAAAACCAGGAATGACTGAATCAGAGGGGTCAAGGCAGCCTTTTTGTCGTTCTTCCAACTACATTAATTGAATGAATCATGACAGGGACGAGGAAGAAGATTATTAAACATATAATTGCTGGAGTAATTCCTTTACCATTTTAGACTCCAAACCAGGCTTCTTATGCGAGAAATTTGGCCCGCCTAATAGACTGTGGGAGGAATCGTCTAGATTGTTGTATCTAACATTAAAACTCTCCTCTGGCCAGTGCGAATTCACGTTAGTTGAACTGCAACCTTGAAAGTTTGAATCGCCTCTAACTGCAACTGAATTAGAAAATCTAGACAGGACTGCTTCCCGTTGAACAAAAGATCTCTGGGCGCTCAACTCTGCAGTCTGCCTTGGAGAAATAAAGTCTTGGCTAGGAGCCCTAAGAGCAGCATCATTGATATTCATATTACGTGAAGATCCAAAGTTTGTAGGATGCATTGACTGGCCAGAATGAGAGTAGACATTTCTTGTTGTTCCTTTGGCAGGACCAATAGGATAGCCAGAACCACCATCCTCTTCATGATTGTACTGTTCACTGATGCTTATTTGGTTAGACTGCCCTTGTCGCTTCTGTATTAGATATATAACAGAGGTAAATCATGACCTAAAAAACTAGTTCTCCATAGCATAAATAACTATAGGAACCTTCAGGAAAATACAGTCACAATTTACCTGTATGGATGCCTGCAACTCTGCATTGGCATCTGGTGCTGGCACAGCTTTACTTTCTTTTGAACTCCTTCTAGTTGATTCATGTCCACGTCCTTTACCACCAACTGCTCTCCGCCTGGTTGCAAGATGATAAAGAGGTGGCATAAATAAAGTGCAGGAAAAATAAAATTCAACCATTACTAAATCGATATCAGGTCCTGATTGAGGATTTCTCCACCATTGAATCCATTAAAAGTTTATATTTCCAAGTTTATATTAGTGACGGAAGCTAGACAAACAGTCATCGGGTTCAGAGATTATGTGTCTGATTAAGGGCATCACAGTAATCCACAAACAAACATTGTTATTACGTTTGAGTTTTATTCATCACAAAAACAACCTTTTTTATTATTAATAACAAAAGGAAAAGGGGCAGCTTAACTGCTTTTGATGATTTGCAATAACAAGGCCACATCCAACTCTTGTCAAAAAGACAGATGCTAGGGGAAAATAATATGGTGAAGTTCTTTACCTTCTAGCATCCTCATCCCGAAACTTTACATCAAACTCCTTGGTTGGTGGGTACTTGGGCAAACTTGATGGATCACAAGGAAGAGGCTTCATCTTGAAGAACTGGGGAAGAGAAAAAATTCCTGAGATTTAATCATTTAAAGCATGCAAGTTCCAAATTAACAGAATGGAATGCAAAGAAAGTTAATATATGCATCACAAACCCTGATGATACCACCAACGAAAAAAGAAGTGTAGAATAATTGAAGGGTTCTATTTTTATCACCACTTGTGACAGGTAAACTACCAAAAGGAAACCCATTATGAATGCTGTTTCGATCACCATCCTCTTCTTTAGCAATAGCCATGCCTTTTTTCATCAATTTGTCCACTCATAGGCAGAGTCAAACTAGCAGACAAACTTTACTGCAGGAAGGACGTTCAGGACTCGGATTTTACTTTTCCTAACTGCTCAGGGTGATATTATAAAGGGGTGTTTTGGATTGTAGTACAGGGTGCTTTTCAAAATAGCTTTTCACTTTAAAATACATCAAAATAAATAAATAAAAAATTCAGATTTTTTAAAAAAAAATTTATATCAAGCACATCAAAACCATTCAAAAACACTTGAAAAAACAATCAATTTAATGTTTTTTACGCCAAAAACACTTTTGAAAAGCACCTAAACGTAGAAGAAGAAGTTGTGTCAAACACCCTGTAAATCCGAAACTAAACATTAACAATTAATCAAGTGTAATATGATAATCGGATAAATAATGCTTCTGCTTCAAAAATCCTAGGGAAAACAGCCCCAGCATATGTGGAAAATATAGCAAGTGAAGAAGACTTGCACTTGTAGACGTTTAAGACTCACAAAAATTCACAAGGTGAAATCATATTGTAATATAGAACTCGAATTACCTCACTATCAAGAGCTGAAAAAGCAGTACCACGGGGCTCAGGTTCTACTGCAAGAAGGACATCAAGCAGGGACAAAGCTGATGACGGAAAGTCCTTATATGTCTCAGCAACACAACGTTTATAAGGATGCTGAGGTTTGAAAATGGTTGCATGTGGCAGTTTTGATCTCTTCCAGTACTCATCAGAAGGAGACCCACAAAGTTTGAAGATTTTGTGCAGTTGCTCCACCTACAAATGATAGACATAAGATCTTGACACCCAAATAATTTGGCTAAATGTGAATATGCAATAACATTCTTTCATCAATCTTCCAGGCCACAATATTCAACAGATGAAAGTAACATAGGTTCAGCAGAGCTATCGAAAATTTGAACAAACACATTGCATGAAGGATTGAGATTGTTTCATTGATGCAAAAACACAATTTTCTGGAACCTAATTGCCAGTGACCATAAATCTGAAAGTAAACAATGCCATATAACATGTCATGATGCTGATCTTGCTGCTCTCATCTGTAGAAGCCATCTTCTGGCAAATCCACATACCATAAAGAAACCTCCATGTGCCAACAGTTGTTGATCTGAGAGATCTTTCCCTAGATTGATGCAGAGACACCTGCTGTCACAGTGATCAAGGTCATGATGGCCAAACAGTTAGCCATTAATGGACAATACTCAAAACAGATCTTTTGATCAGCAGGTCTATTAAGACAGCCATTCATGAGATGATCACTAGGCCGCAACATGACCTCATAAACAAGAAAATTTTTTTTGTAAATGTTCCTATGTTGGCATAATTCATAATTTAGGGTATTACACCATTGGAAATTGCCACTTCGAGTCAAGGATCAACAATTAACAATTCAATATGCTTAACAAGTTAATAATATATTAAGGCATTATTTCAATTATATAAAAAGAAAGCTACCTCAGTTCTTCCAGGCATGATAGGCTTCCCAGCAAACAATTCTGCAAGAATGCAACCAGCGCTCCATAGATCCACAGCAACTCCATAGTCTGTGGCACCAAGCAAAAGCTCTGGAGGTCTGTACCACAATGTAACTACCCGACTTGTTAGAGGCTGCTTCTGAGGTGAAGAGAAAAAAGTTGCCAGTCCAAAATCAGCAATCTTGAGATTGCCATTAGTGTCAATCAGAAGATTTGATCCCTTTATATCACGGTGCAATACCCCATGGTTGTGGCAATGTTCAAGTCCATGAAGCAGCTGCTGCATGTAACATTTAATCTGCAGGAAAAAAACTTCAGATCAACCTTCAATAAAGAAAAAAATATGGTAATAGATTAGCCAAGTTCATTCATTTGCTGTGAAGAAATAAGATCTGGTAAAGGACCAAATCTTTGAAGTTGGGTGACGACGATGGATCGCAGAGACAAAAATTCGGTTGAAAATCATCATTGCACGTACAACCTGCTTATCTTGATGGGGAAGGGGTCTCCTAGCTTCCTTTTATTATAAATGTTTTCATTTTGCTGGCCTTTCTAGTGGCTTGATGAGGAAAAACCATAAATAGTGTTATTATGGATTGCCAAGGAAAATAAAAATTTGATGCAAAAAGCCATTTCTTAGAACTAACCCGTAGGAAATTAGGTGGCTTTCAGACACTCACATCAATATATTGAGTTAGGCAAGTTTCACCTGGGTTCTTGACATTTTCTAAAGAGTTCAAAACTGTACTTGAAATAGCCACTCTAGAGTTTGTCATAAAATTTCTTCTTCTTCTTGTTTTTTTTTTTTTTCTTGTCAAATTATGTTAGGATCCAAAATATTATGTATCAATTATTCTTGCAGTTAAAGTTCAAATGAGAGCAAGAACCTGTGCTTCGGTGAATTTAATCCCTGGTGAGGCCAAAAGCCCTGCAAGGTCATGCTCCATATATTCAAATACAAGGTATAAACTGCCAGACATTCTTGAAGCAATGACACCCTCAAGCTTCATAACATTTGGGTGATCAAGCCTGCGCAAAACGATGATTTCTCTTGCCATAAAGCGAACACTTTCTGGATCCATATTAGCAAAGCGCACCTTCTTCAATGCCACTATCTTATTTGTTTCAAGATCCCGAGCTTTGTACACACTGCTATATGTTCCCTGTCCAATCTGCATTGTTTGCAGAAAAGTTTACTGGTAAAGAACTGGGCAATAAACCAAGGAGTAGACAGCATTTAACAGCTAAATGGTGGTTGCTCAAAAACCAAGCATTGCATATCAAATAAAAAACATGCCAAGTTGCTGAGAAACTTTCAGTTTCAAATTGATTGAAACAAACAAATCTGAGAGGAGTGCTTGTCCAACAGAACCTAGAAGAATGCTTGCTTCAGGGAAGAAGCCATTTTGCAAGAGACATGACTCGTTGCCTGCAGTAACATAACAGCGCCTCCATCCCTCGGACTAGCATGTTTCACCATTTTTGTCAATTTTACTGTTCAAAAACTTTCAGGGGTAAACAGAACATTTATTCTTACAAGAATATCAAAGTAGTCAAGGGTAAAAAATTCAGAAAGAAATTACATTTCCAGAGAAAACAAAAGTCTCTACAAAGACAGCATCCATCTTTTAACCAATGACCAAAAGGCAACTGAATTTGAACAAAGTAATATGACTGCACTCTCAATGCACCCAAAACTAGGTTGTCCATTAGGAACCTAAGATATATGCGGCCGCAAGCATGCTTGCACATATACACATATTGTAGGTATAACATGAGGGGTGTTGGTTAAGGTTGTGCTGAGAATACATTTAAACATCGAAGAGTTATTGAATATATCGCAAGCTATAGCCAACAGGATGTATATACCAATTAGCTATTATTTTCAAGTTCATGGAAAGGGGAAAATGAAACCACTTTTTTTTTAACAATTCACTCAAATTATCAATGGACAAGACAAAAACAACGAGAATCATGGAGACATACACCAAACTGACCTTATCCATCTTCTCAAATGAATCTGCCCTTCGAGGCACCCATCCATTGATTGCTTCTCCAGCTACAGCAGTGAGCCAAGAAGGCCAACCAGCTACAGCCTGTGCTCCTCTCTCTCCATTGCTCATACTCACTATACTAGAACTCATTCGATTATTAGCCTTTTCGATTATTTCCTTCTTTCCCCCCTCATCGGATGATACTGGAGCATACTCCACGTTATCGTTTCCAGGTTGATTCGATATCAAGCTAGCTGTGGCATCATTAGCACTGCCATCAACCTCTACCACGACTTCATCTTTTCTGGATAAAGAGACTAGCCGTTTGGCAGGCTTGTTTTTTTCTTTTCTTCTCACATTATTGTCTAAAAAATTATTTGCTCGACCGCCTTTCGAGCAAATGCAGCCCATAATTCCAATCCAGAATTCTCAACCGTGTGACTGGTTTTACTAACTTCAATTCTTTCCAGCATCAACCCCAAAATATCATCATCTCCAACGTATAAATGTCTTAACTTATCCTACTCCGCGTCTAATCAGTCAATGTAGTTCTTGAAAGTTGAAAATTCTTAACTTTTGATATCATGCTCTAACACAACAAGAAGAACCCAGATCACCAATTCAAAGGAAACAAATGATAAACATAAGAATCAATGGTAAATGCCCCAAGAAGAAAACTTTGAAAAAACTAAGATCAACCCAGATCCTCAAATCAAAAGATCAATAAAAAAAACCATTTTGACATATCAACAAGAACCCAGATCCAATCAGGTACAAAGATTGAGATACAACATTCAAAGATAACAGTTTCAAAACGTAGAAACAAACTAGAAAGACCCTTTTTTTTACAACTATTAAAACCATGCAAAAAGGAAAGGAAAAAAAACCCCAATTACAAGGCAAAAAAGAAAAAAGAAAAAAAGGATAAATTTGGACCCTTTTTTGGTCTTTGCAAGGTTATTGTGCGACAGCAAGATTGAAAGAGAAAGAGAGGGTATTTCGGATCTGGATATTTCCTAGAAATGCGAATACCCTTTGAAAATGAGAGATATTTTTTTGTTTCAGACAGGTTGTTCTTTCAAACTTCACTTCTGTTTTTAGCTTTTTTACAGACAACACTACTCCTGCAAGAAAGATTTGATTTTTTTAGAAGCAAAGCAAAGAAACAGAACACAATGATGCCAAGTGATGTGTGAGTAAGCGAATGAGCGAGCGAGAATTGAAAGGAGTGGGGATCCATACATCACATTAGCTTCTTCTTCATCTTCTTCCTCCTTGTTTTTTCTTGGCTCGTCTTGTTAGAGAAGCAAATAACAAAAGGATTTCTTCTTCTCGTGAGAAGAGAAACAGAGGCTCTTCCACGTGGCGACACAGTGGGCCCCGCATGTCCTTGTGGGCCCCGCAGTGGAAATCTTGCGTGATTGTGACTGCACTGCGGGGGGGCTGGAGGAGAAGGGGATCATCATCATGGGCTGGGTCTTCTGGGGTTTTAATTCGACCTCGCTCATGCTCTTGAACTCAATCGAACCATCTTTCTGACGCCCGTGTTAAATCGTTACGCCAAAAAAGTATTAAGATAATTTAAAAGTATTTATGTTATTGAATAAAAATAATTATTAAAAATAATGGCCATTTTGAGAATATAAAATGCAAGAGAAAAAGATGAGGATTCATGAGAGGGAGAGGAGTGGTTGGATACGATGAGACAACATAGGACATATTGCTCGATCATCATTGGCTTAGTGCTAAATGTGGCTTTTGTCTTGAACAAGACGTCTAACATTCTCGTAGTTAAGAATTGAGAATCTGTTTAGAGTTCATGAGCTGAAAGGGTGTGCATCTGAAATTGCAATATTTTCTAGAAATTCTTTTGAAAAAAATTTTATATCTTTTTACTATTGAAAATTCGGTTTATAAAAATATTTTTTAATCAAAGAATCTGGCTTGATTTCTAAAATAATATTTTTATTTTATTTTAAACAGAAAATATTTTCCAAAAAATTACAAAAAATTCAAAAGTCTCTTGTTATCTGTTAATTTTATTAAATTTAATCTTCAATCTTTTGATTGGTATATATTTTATTTTTAATTTTTTTATTTAATTTGATTTTTATACCAACATTGATCCTTATTATTTTGATTGTTATTTATTTTTTTTATCATTTTTTTAATTGAAATTTCTTATCTATCAGATTTGATCTCCGTTCTTTTTATTGCTATTTATTTTACTTGAAATAATTTATGAAATTACTTTTTTTTCAATTTCATCCTCCTTCAACTTTTTAATCTATCAGATTTGGTCTTCATTATTTTTATTTATTTTATTTGAAATAATTTATGAAACTATATTTTTTTCAATTTCATCCTCCAATTTTTTATTTGTCAAATCTAGTCCCCGTTTGTTTTAATAAACTTGAAAAAAAAATATTAATAAGTCATTTTACATGACATAGTTAAATACTGAAAAATATTTTTCAACTCATTTTTCATGGCACTACCAAACATAAAAAAATAATTCACTTTTTAAGAATTCACTTTTCATGAAAACCACTTCCTAAAAAAAACTATTTTTCAGCAAACAAATAGGGCCTCATAGTCATACCATCTTCTTTGTGTATTGAGTTTGTAGTTATTAAACTTAGTTTGTCATGATTGGTTGATAGAAGAAATTTAAGATTTGGAATCTAATCAAGATTGTGTTTTTAGTTGAATTGAACAAGAAATTAGCCTAATAAAACCCAATTGACTTGGTTGGGTTTTTAATAACCCAACCAACCACAATTGACCTGAGAAAACTAATGGTGATATTAAGTTTCTTAGTTATTTTTTGAAGATTTATGGGAAATATTAAGAACTAAATTATTGTTTTCAAATACTTGTCATTCATAAATAGATGATCAAACAAAAGTAATGAATAAATCATTAACTATTTTACTATGTAATGTCATTCAAAAGAACTTTAAAAGTTTGGAATGTTTATTGTTTGTTAAGTTTGTACATAATAAGAATGTGCATTCTAATACATCGCATTAGCTTCCTTTTAATCTTCATCGTCTTCCTCCTTGTTTGTCTTGTCTTGTTATATAAGCAAACATCAACATAAAGACTTCTTTTTCTTCAATATTGTTTGTTTTTGCATTTGAGACTATATTTAGATGCATTTTTAAAGTGTATATGGCTTGAAAAAACATCAAATTAATTTTTTTAGCGCTTTCCTAGTTATTTTGATAAGATGATGTCAAAAAAAAAAAAATTTTAATGCTTTTTTAAGTGAAAAAAATTAAAAAACAGGAGACCAAGGTATAAAAGCGCCATAAATGGGTGATGGTTTTAAAGTTCATAAAAAGTTTAATTTTGTCCTCACACTTTTAAAATTATACATACTTGGTCCCCTAATATTTTTTCAATTCAATTATGGTACAAAAATTTATTTTTATTATTTTTAGTCAATAGTTTGGGAGAGGAGAGAGAAAGGTCGTCAGATTCTAGTGGTAAAAAAAAAAAGATGTCGTTGACATAGATTTCAGTCACCAAAATGGTTGATCTTTGTGTCAAATGATTTCATTTAATGATGAGAGTTCATATTAGATTTTTTTTTTTACTTTGAAAGTGCCTAAAAAACATATCTGAGCTCGAAAAGATTTTTTGTTTCGGGTTTTGGAATGGTTTTTAAGGTCATGGACAAGTTTATCAAGGTTTTTATGGTATTTTCTAAGTGTTTTATTTTCAAAAATGGGCTGGAAAATGGGTTTTGGGTAAAAAAAACCTTCAACCCTGATTTTTTAACCACCACAATGACTAGAATCTATGCAAAATTAGATGAAATATTGTTTGATTTATTTTTTAAAAAAAATCAAGGTGAACGACATGTCATCTACCCCAGCTACAATAAAAAAAATGGCCCAAACACACAAGCCTTATCGAAATGGGCCAATCTAGCTTAACGATGCTTGTCCTTTTTTTTCTAAATTGTTTTTCTATTTTTTAAAAAATTAATGTTTTTATATGTTTTTGTTTAAAATATTTTTTTTACTTATATTTAAATTAATACCCCTTCTCTCTTTTATTTTATTTATATAGTCTCTTTTAAATTACAATTATTTTTTAGTTATTTTGTATGTATTTAATTTTTGAAGAAATTTTTGTGATTAATCTATATGTTTTTTTAATATTTCATATAGATGAACTTTATTTCTTAAAATAAATAAAAAAAATTATTTTCAGATAATATATATAACCTTGCATGGTATTATTTTCTCTTTTATTTTATTTAATCAATTTAATATGTATTTCTATTCTTATTATTGTTTGATTGAATAAAAAAACTAATATAACTGCGTAAATATCTCATCTTGCGAGATTAAATATTTTAATTTACACTTATTTCTTGATTTTCCGAGTTTTATTTTTAATTATCATTTATCATTTTTTTATTTATTAACATATATAGTTCTTGATTTATTTGATTACATGTATGTATAAACTTTTTGATTTTGACTTGGAGATTTTTTAACTATAAAAATACATCAAAAAAAATAACTCGTATATATAATTTTTTTTTGTAGAAAACAAAATAATCTGAGATAAAACACATGTAAAATAATTAGTATGCCTACAATTTATAACGTTATGGTAAGAGTCGAAATCATTGATGAACAACTTAATATCACTTGTAAAGTTCATGGAATGAAAAGGAGTGTGTGTGAAATTGGGGCATTGCTTTTTATATGATTTTTTTTCTTTTAATAATTTTTTATTGTACCATTTTTTTTTTATGTATTGCAATAGTCATTAAACTTAGTTGTACTATATTTAAGATATAGGATATTATATTTTTAATTGAATTGAAAAAGTAATTAATTTGATATAACCTGATTAATTTGATTAGGATTTTAATAATTTAGTTGAACTTGACCGACCTAAACAAACTAAAAACAACATTTTTAGAATTGTTTAGAAATAGCATTGTTTTTCAGTTTTCTAAAATAAATTGTCAGAAAGGGAATAAATGCAACTTCTTATTCAAATGTAATATGTTTTTATCTAGAAAATTAAAAAAACTAATTTTCTAGTTTTTAAATTTGTATTGTGTTTGGAAAATATATTTTAGATATTATTTTAGTTTTTCTTTATAATTTTTCATTGTTTTTTAAATGAAGAAAAGATATGACTAATAATTTGTTTTTCTTTTATATACAAAAACCTTCCAGCAAGGTAAAGGATTAATGTTTTTTTACAATTTCCATATTTAGTTAGTGTCATAAAATTAATTTTTATTATAAATCAAATATAAAGTTTTTTCTGGTTAATAATATATTTTTTCATCATAATTTTTAATTTTAATAAAATAAAATTACTATTCTACAATTAAATTATCACAAATATAAAATATTAAGATGGTATAAAAATTAGTTGTAATGTTGATGTATTTTGTTCATGGAAAAATTCGTTTTCATTTTCATTTTGAATAAATAAAAACGTCTTACAATTCTCAATGATCATACATATGCTTTTATCAAGATTGATGATTGGATTTCGAAAGCAGAATTACAACTATAGTACATGTCAATGATCTAAGTATGAAAGATTTCATCACCATAATCTTTATTTTAGGGTTAATATTTTCTATTTATCATATAATGTTAATTGATTGCGTAATTGTACAACTCATATTGTAACATCAAAAGTCGATTTAATTAGCAGGCAAACAATCATTTATAGCATGTAATAGCTATTTGACATGTGTTTGTTTTATCATAGATGATATAAATATTTTTTTGGAAAAATAAATAAATATATAAGCTTTTCCAAAATGATTTTTAACCAAAAAAAAATTATAAATTGAAAAGTTTATACACATATTTAATTAAATAAATTGAGAATCATTTGTGCCAATAAATACCAAAAAAAATGTTGAATAATCTATTTGACTCGCCTCGTTGCGAGTCAGATAATATTTTTTTAATATAAAATAATGAATATGTAGGTTTTGCTAATGTGTTTTTTAACACCAAGTAAAAAGATGCAACTATGAATCGAAAAGCAAATGTGTATATATAATAAAATAAAATAAAAATCATATGTGCAATGACCCAACTTTCTAAATAATTTGTAGATAATTTCATATCAAATTTTACATTGCAAAAGAATTAGTTTATCAAAATTACAACTTCATTAATTACAAAAAAAAAAAAACACCTTAATCATCTATCCATTCTGCATAAGGATACGAAATACTTAAAATTAAATTAATATTAAGTAAGAGTTAATCTAAGTAATTAACAAATAAACAATTAAGTAATCCTCATGGTAAGTTATAACTTAATTAAGCTCTTTGATCATTTTTATGATTATATTAGTTCGTATTTATAAGTCATACTTTTCAAATCATTCTCGTATCATTACAAGCAATTAATTTCGAGCATTGTTTCACAATGACTAATTAACTAATTTCACTGTCCTTTTTATCAGGCGTTTATTTCCATCATTTGATATTCGATTTTATGACTTATAATCAATACTAGTTTCACCACCCATAATCGAACACTAGTTCCATCACATGATGATTAGTTATTCAGCTCATTATTAAGCACTAGCTTCATTACATGATAATTAATTTCTTAGCCCGTTACCTTCATTATATGACAACTAGTTTCATCCATAATTAAACACTAGTTCCTCACATATCAAACATTAAAAAGAATTTAGCACATTTAATGAAAATATAATGACTTAATTTGTCATAAGGATATCAAGGTATTAAGTATCTACCTAAGGCTTGAGCTTGTGGTGTTGTTTTCTGTTGCCATTCTAAACTGTCAATCTCTTTTGTTCCAGCAAGAAACATTATCATCATAGATATATTAACCATCAATTGAAATCCCTTTTTAATTCTCATTTAGTTCAATTTTGGATTTAAATTAGTTAATTTTGTGGATTTAATTTAAGCTTGTTAGCTAATTAGGGTTTATTTTATCAGCCATATTATATAAGTAGTTGAAATAATATTGAAAAGATAGATTTTTATCTTGATTAATAATTGAATAATGTGAGGCCCTTTTTCTTTAGGTTATTCATTAAACTTTCAAAGTTTATCAAATATATCAAATATATTGTCCATGTGGAGTTCTAATTATATACCTTCGATTCTTGATCCAATGAATTATTGGGTCAAGGTTTTCTTATTTAATTTAGGTTTTTTAATAAGTATTCTAATTCTTGATTGTGTATCCTAAGGTTTAGCATTACGGGTTCACATCATTATTTTGATATAATTAAATTTTATTGAAATATTACTTTGTAATTATTAAAATTTAAATTCAAATGAAATATATAAAAAATAAAGTTTTAAAAAGATTTAATTACTCTACTATGGATTTGAAATAAATATTTTATACGTGGATAATGTTTAGAAACATAAAAAGAATCTTGAACAAGAAAAAATATAGGATGACCAAAATCTTTAGGATGAAATTAAATTTCATAATAGAAAATGATAAAAAAGGTAAATTTTGAATATACTAATTATATATATATTTTTTTCTATTTCTACACATATTTTCTAGATATAAATATAATTCCAACATTCAACATCATCATTTGTGAAAAATTTAACTAGTGGTATTTCGTTCTATCTAAGAAATAAAAATAAATCAAGGAATATGACTAATACGGTAATACATGGAATGAGAATAACACTATAAGAAAATCAATACAAATCATATATTATAACATATTGGTTGTAGATGATAAATAAAGAACTTTATTAAATATTGTGGATTCTTATGTTTCCATCTCTTCATTTGACACGTGGAATGCATATCCTATTTGATTGAAAATTTCCAAAAACCAATGTTTAAATATTTTAAAAAATATTATATATATAATAGTATAAAATCAAACACCCACCTTAACATTTTCACCAAATCAACAAAAAAATTAACACACATTTCCTCCATTTTTAAATTAAATAAAAATTATTTTTGAATAATTTTTTGCACATATATTTTCTTCAAAATCTTCACAAAAAAAAAATTAACTTCCTTTTAATTCTCATCAATCTAACAAAAACCTCAACCCTTTTTATTTTTTATTTATTTAATAGTAAAGATATTCTCGAGGCAGCTTGCCGTGAAATCAAGTTCAGATTCGTTTGGACAAGCAAACAAGCTTCGCAGGAACCAAACTGGGTGAGTTACTCTAATCCTTGTTTTAGATTTCCTTAACCAGACAACCAACCGCACGCTCTTTTATTTCTTAGCCTTATTTAAAAAAATAAAAAGAGAAAAGGAAAGAAATAAGACAGCTCGCCGTCAAAGCAGCCCCACGTAGGTAGGGGATAAGCGACGAAGCAAAAGTCTGAAATTCGAACCTGTAGGTTCGGATTACACAGCTGGAGACAGGCTGTCTCCAACAAAGTCCCACTTAACTACACGGTCTCTCTCTCTCTCTGTCTCTCTCTCCCCCCCCCCCCCGCTACCTTTCTCTCGCTACCTTGGTCTTTCAAGTTAGGGTTTTCTTTATCTTGCTTCGCTGTTGTTGGAATCCCCATTTCTCTTTACCAGATCAAGTTTCTCTGCTTTGTAAGCTTTCGATTGATCTGATTCTTTCTCATTTTGGCTATCTTTTTTGTCTGCTTGGAGTTTTGCATCTTCCTTTACGATGATTTTTTGTTGTAGTTATCGTTTTCGTGTTTTTTTTGCGATTTTTTCAGTGCATGGTGATTTGGAGATGTTATGAGGATAAGGATATTTTTTTTTCATTTTTTAAAATTATTTGTTTGCATGTTTGGTTGCTGAGAAAGTGAAGAAAATGAAAATTTTGATAATTTTCTTCAACGGTTGAAGTTGGAGAAAGCATAAAATATTACCGAGGTTAATATTTTTTCTCTCGGAATTTAATAAGATCTAAATAATGTGAAACGTTGAGATTTAAATTTGCTAAAGAGGAATTGATGCATGCACTTGGAATGATTTTTTTTAATAACCATATGGAAGAAGTATCGGACGGCCCGTGTAGTGTGTTGTTTGTGATGCAGCATGATGATAACAGGGTTTCTTGTGGTTAATTATTAGTTATTTACTATATGCCAATGTTGTTCTTTGCTGGCAATGATGTTATTGCTTTTAATGGTTTCGTAGTTGTCTTCTTTTTTCTAGGAATTCTGATGTTGATTTACAGATGTGTAACGCTGAATTTGGATGATTGTACTTATTTCGTCGTGAATGCCATGGAATGTATGATTTATGTGATTTTGTTCGAGTCTTTGTAAAATGTGGTTGAAATTTGGGCAAGATAAACTAATTGCAACTCGTCAAATACGCTATAGGTTGATAAGCAGCCTTGTTTTTCTGGCAATCTGACTCCCTTGCCTTACTTGCAAACTCTCGAACATGAACTTATCTGTTTGTAGTTTCTTGCTAAAAGACTCGTTTCAGTCGTGTAATCATTGCAGATGGTTCTTTACTTAATAAGGCTCTTCTGAGCTTGGTACCTGCAGGATTTGGGCATTGATATATGAATGATAAGTATGATTTAAATTTTGGCACCTTTTTTGAGTATTTTTAATTTTTGCACTACAGGTGATTGGGCTGGAAAACTTGAGCCAGACAGAAAGCAGTGATATGTTGTGTTGGCTTTGGATTGATTGATGTCTGGCATCATACATGGGTTTGTCATCATTACTACGTGGAGAGTGAGGGTTGATTGCTCTGGGTGACTGGTTGGTTCAGTTTTCAACAATCTGATTCCAGTATTTTTTTGGAAATTTCCAACACAAAATTAATCCTCAGAAGGAAGTGCATGCACGACCAGAGGAGGATTCTTTGTGTCAATGCTGGCAGAGAGCATGCGTGGAATTTGTGCTTCGGGTAATGCCCCTGACGAGTGCTGCTGCCGATGCATTGGGTGTGGTGACAATTTGTCTAGTCGCTATTTTGATTCTTTTCGGTCTGGTGTGCATTGCTTACTCATTTTACTTCCGCTCTCGTGTTCGTAGTCAAGGCTTTTCTCAACTCAGCTATTTTAGTGGTCCCTGGATCATCCGAATAACAATCATCTTGTTCGTAATCTGGTGGGGTGTTGGTGAAATTTTACGGTTAAGTTTGTTGAGACACAAGGGTAGAGTGTTGGATGTCCTTGACTACAAATGGCAGGAAACTGTCTGCAAATGCTACATTGTCTCGAATTTGGGTTTTGCAGAACCTTGCTTGTTACTCACCATCATATTTCTTCTTCGGGCGCCGTTACAGAAGATGGGAACGGGAGCTCTTTGTCGCGGGTGGAATGGGAAAACCGCATTATGTGTCCTCCTTTATTGCCTGCCAATGTTTGTCCTTCAGCTTGCTATTATTCTAATTGGGCCGCAATTACGGAGTAGATTGAAAAGGTTGCCTCATTATTTTACAACCACAGCAACTCATGGGATGCAAAATGCTACCTCCGATATTGCGCTTTGCACTTACCCTTTATTGAATACAATCCTTCTTGGGGTTTTTGCTTCTGCACTAACTGTCTACCTGTTTTGGCTTGGAAGGCGGATTTTGAAATTGGTCATCAATAAGGGTTTGCAAAAGAGAGTATACACGTTAATATTCTCAGTTTCAAGTTTCCTTCCATTGAGGGTTCTTTTACTTGGACTATCTGTTTTATCTAAACCAGAGCATTTTCTATTTGAAGCTCTTGCTTTCTCAGCCTTTCTTGCCCTTTCATGCTGTGCTGGGGTGTGTATCTGCATGCTTGTTTACTATCCAGTTGCTGATTCTTTGGCGCTGGGGGATCTTCGAGACTTGGAGGCTAGAAGACATGCCGCTGAAGAAACCATTTCCCTGGTTGCAAACCAAAGCCATCTTGAAGAAAGCGGTGTGAGCCCTGGCAGAAACTCTGACGCCTCAACCAAGCGTGGATCAATTTCTTTCCGTACTTACCAAAGAGATGGCACTTCTTCAGGGCCATTTGTTGAACTGAGCCTTTTTTCACCGAGTCCAGATGCCACTCCGCCAGAGTCACCTCCGCCTCTAGGCTGGCCTATGCGCCCGCTTGTGGACCCGAAAACTGGGCAAGGAACTGATTTCTCGCAGTGAATATCAATTTTGTGAAAAAGAAAAACTGATTGTAAAGGGTTAGTCTCCATAAGGATTTTTATTACTGGTTTGTTTTCTAGTTTTAGATTATCCTGGTTTTTGGTTTAGTGATTCCATGATCTGCTTCTTCTCTTTTTATAACATTTTTAATGTTGATTTTTATTGGCGTCTTTCTAAATAGCCTCCTCTTCAGTTAAAGCAAGGTGCTTTCTCTAAACCCTAAACAGCAATGTCTAAGCTGGTGGATCAATTAGAGGAAGAACTTTTTGCAGCCCAGAATATCTAAAACCATCACTCCCCTTCGATCCTGTTGGAGATCATGTCGGGTGGATGATTTTCTCCACTCGGCGAGTACCCACTAGGTACTCGATTATAAAAACAAACTATACTCGTTAATGATTCATAAAACCACAAAATATAGTCTAAACTTTAAATTCATGCATAAACCTCTAAAAACCCTTCGTGAAAGATATGATTTTTGACTTTTGTTTTGAAATTGACTTAATAAACCTGAACCGAGATCAAACCCTGAACCGGTCAAACCCTGAACCGGTCAAACCCGAGCCACATAACCATGGTTAAAATTGGTAAGTTTATAGGAAAAGAGCAAATTAGCATATGAGTAAATGGAAATGTATATTTGTTAGTGACATGTGTCGCCCCCACCTCTACCGCCTCGCTCAACGATGTATATAATTCTAAAAAAGGAGGGCAGGGCAGGGCAGGGCAAGCGATGAAGATGAAGGTCCAACAAAAATGCAAAAACAATAAAGAAAGAAAGAGAAACGGCAACGTTCTGGGAAGCTCCAGCAGGTGATCCAAAGGTCGGAGAAAAAATCTTTAAAACCAAGTGTGATGAGTGTCATATTGCGAACAAAGGTGATGATGCTACGAATCCAATATGTATAGGAATAAAGATCTTTGGTGGTTGGATTATAAGTCAATCAAAATTTATTGTTTGAAAGTTTCTATCCTCTATCTTTATAGAAATTACCCCGAGTGCCTTCTGTTACTTATAAATATATTTTTTAAAATTTGAAAACTTTACGATGATAAAATTAATAATTTTTTTTAAATGTAATAATTATAATAAAAACATTAAGTTTCAAGAACCAAAGTTTGTTATTGTTTTGATGTAATAAATATTCTAGTACTCGAAAAAATTTATTTATTTTGAATAGAAATTTTGAACCCTTTATGTGAGTGGTTTGAAGAGTATTTATATCCTTCAAATCCAGTAATCTCTCTATCCTAGAAGGGTAAAGACATCTATTTCCACTATAATATTAATAAGGATTAGACATCCCTAACATGACCAATTAATGGCGTATAAATATCCTTGTCATTATCATTAACAAGAGAGACAAATATTCTTGACATTAATATTAATAAAAGACAAATATCCCTAACATTAACTTCCATGACTGTCTATCAAGAGAAAAGATATTAGGATTTCTTCTTGTCCTTTAAAGATCTCTGAAGATAAAAATAAATTCTTACTAGCTGGTGTCTGTTAAGAGCCTTCCTTGTCCCCTAGGTTCAGCACTTGGCCAAGCCCATGCTAAGATAAGTTTGCCATGGGACAAGTCCTTTTAGCACCTGGGTTTAGCACTTGGCCAAGCCCATGCCAAATTAGGTCCGTCCAGGGGCAGGTCCCCTTGGCACTTGGGCCCAACGCTTGGTGGAGCCCATCTCAAGTTAGGTTCACCCTGGGGTACGTCCCTTTGGCACTTAGACTCGGTGCTTGACCAAGCTCATGCCAAGTTGGTTTGGCCCAGGGGCAGGTCCTTTTAGCACCTGGATTTTGTGATTGGCCGAGCCTATGCCAAGTTGGGTCGGCCCTAAGGCAGGTCAATTTGGCAGTTGACCAAGCTCATGCCAAGTTGATTCTGCCTAGGGGCACGTCCTCTTAGTACTTAGACTCAACACTTGGCCGAACTCATGTCAAGTTGGGTCCGTCTTGGGGCATGTCCTTTTAGCATATGGGCTCAACATTTGTCCGAGCCCATGCCAAGTTGGGTCCGCCCAAATCATCTTATTTTAGGTAGGGGTTTAACCCTAGTTTTCTCTGCGAGGAATGAACTCCCTAGTTCGTCAAAAGGTGTTGATCATAAACAAGATAGGTAGCTTAAGATATTGTTAGTTAATGCTACTATTGGTGAAGAAAGGTTATTTATTAAAGGATGAAGAATTGCAAGACCTAATTTGAATGGAATTTTTGGCAGTCAGGGACAACACCTAGATATTTGTATTCTGCTGCGAACAAGAACATGGCTATGAGTTGGGGTGAGAATACTTTGCATGGGAACTTGCTTAACCTTAAAAAGGTATACATACCATTCCCTTACATTCTGCTTTTGGCATAACTTTTTTATGAAGTCAAATTTTATTTTATAGGCTTGAAGGCCAAGCCGAGGCCTGTGATAAGATTATTAATCTCTTGATTCTGACAATCTGATTTATTTTTTCTTGGTGAAATGATTGTGAATTGTGCTCAATACCTGTAAAAGATCCCCTTTTTAGAGTTTGAGGACTGTTCGATGATTAAGTCAATATTATATGAGAGAAAAAACAGTCATCTTTTAGAAGAAAACCCTAGAAATGGATATATGTTATTCGTAGTATGGAAAAATCAAACCTACCTTGTGGAGGTTACATTAGTCCCTTTTATAACTTCTAAGGTCTCCCGTTTCATGGAAGGGGAAAAAGGTTCACATATCAAACAAACATTTTTGTATTGTTAGGATAAAATATACTTGACTCATCAGAGTAAAATATCTCTAACCGTGAGTCTGACAGTTCGCCAAATCCATACAAGTCTGGGTCCAGTGCTTGGCTAAGCATGGAGATGAACCGCCAAACCCACACATGGTTGGGTTCATCACTTGGTTGGGCTCGGAGATGGTGGGTTTGGCGGTTTGCCATACCCATGCATGTTTGGGCTAAACGCTTAGTCAAGCTCAAGGATAGTGGGGTTGACAGTTTGCCAGACCCATATAAATCTGGGCTTAGTGCTTGGTTGAGCTTGAAAATGATGGGTCTGGCAGTTTGCCAAAAATATATATATATATATATATATATATATATATATATATATATATATATATATATGCGCTTAGCGTTTTGTAGA
>Ga0325404_1001053_pt1 | contig 28736 bp, 20 predicted proteins | sample PopdelMetagenome_18_FD_205664 | JGI IMG/M metagenome (GOLD analysis project Ga0325404, IMG submission 205664) | Populus deltoides microbial communities from Bellville, Georgia, United States - Xylem-Control-R1 | ecosystem: Host-associated > Plants > Phyllosphere > Stem > Wood/Secondary xylem...
ACTCCATTTTCCAAGCTGCTCTTGAAACCCTTCACCTCACTGTCTTTCTCTAGCGTAAACACCTTGGGCAGTGCACGCTGAGCATAAACACGCCAATCTGAATCGAGAAACTGAAAATACCCAGAGTCTTATAATTTGGATCGTTGAAGAACCTCATGCCACGGCTCTCCTTTGTCCATATCGTCTTCAAAGGGATTCGATGACCACAGTCACGATAATGTAAAAATCTTGATTTTTATAAACATTATGTGACTCTTTCGGATGATTTTATCAGAAAAAGTCATAAAAAAGTAGATTAAAAACTCCCATGATCATAGCAAATTGGACACTTACCAATTATATAGAAAAACGCTACATCATTCCCCTCTAATTTACCGCTCAATAGAAATCCATCCACTTCCATCCAAACAAAACAAAGTATTACAACTTAAGAAATCAAAATAAACAATAATGAAAAACAAAAATGGAACCAATTGTTAAATTATTGGTTGAATAACAGCAGCAAAAACCCCTCTTTTAATTTTCTTAATTAACGGATAATGATGGGGTTTAAATGGGAGCTTGAATTGAGTTTGATCTTCACTTGGCTCTAATCGATACCCTGAGTTTGATCTTGCATGCAGGGATTTCGAATCGCTAAATGGTAATATTGGGTTGATTTGTTCATAGGAGGAAGTGGGAGGGTATAGATGATGGGGACTTCATTTCAAAGATTGGAGTCCAGGTTCTAATGGGCCATGATGGGGTTCTGTGGATTAAAGATGGAATGATCCACACCGTGGGACTCAATAATAACAATCTCCTTTAATGATGGTTTAACCAAGAGTTCAAGGCTCAAGCTCATGTCCATGAATCATTATTCTGAAGTGGAAAATATTCATCAAGTGGGCTTTAGTCGTGTGGGACAGCACAACTGGCCGTGTTATTAGTCTATCCACATCTTAGGACAGCGGTGTGATCCACGAAAAGTTAGCGCTGTGTTTCTGTCTCATAAGGTGCTTTGAGCAATCCAAACGAGGTAGATTTAAGTATTTAGGTGGAAGTTTCCTTTTTAGTTGTAGTGCATGTGATGGAGCTAAGAAAATGTGAACCCGAAGCTTGATTCTCTAACCTTCACTTTCCTTGTCATCAATCCTTGTCCGTTCTCCTTAAAGCAATACCTTGCCTTTATAATCCCTTTTTCTCAAATCCACGATTTCAATTTAATTACAAGAGAGAATTGAGACCCACAGAAAGGTAAGCAAGAGAGAAGATGTCGGATTGGGGACCAGTATTTGTGGCGGTGGTGCTGTTTATACTCTCAACACCAGGTTTGCTGATTCAGATACCGGGTCGTCAGCGATTAGTTGAGTTTGGCAATTTTCAGACCAGTGGAGTTTCCATACTCGTTCACTCCATCCTCTACTTTGCTCTCATTTGCATTTTCTTGTTAGCTGTTGGTGTCCACGTGTATGTAGGTTCATAGCCTTCGAATGCTGATCTGCCTGTCACACAGGGATGTGAGACTTAATCGTTCTGATTTTCTTGAATTGTGATAACTCTGCTTTTCTTTTCCCATTTATGATAGATGTTTTGAAACTGATTCGTGTAGCAAATCTTTGTACTTGATTTCTTTAGTTAAATCTAATGCAGTTCTGTCTTTGCTTTGTGGTTTCAAGTTGGAATTCTTGGCTAAATCAATTAACAGACGAGACTGGATTTACTTGCAGAGCAACTTCATAAACATGACACATATTTCAAGCACAATGGATTGTATATTTAGGAAGCACTACGCACCATAGGTTGGCTTTTCCTGTCACTGAAGAACTGTTGCTAGTGAGAGAGAAGCAAAAATTTAGGTTGAAGATGACTAGGGGTAAGTTGAATGAAACTGGATTAAAAAGGGTTGGAGGATCTGGAATCTTTGCATAAGCACGGCCGGTGAAGATAGAGATTGAGGGATCGCAAGGCAAGAAAAGTTAAAGGAACATATCAATTTTCTTCATGCTAGGTGCTGTTTGTGTACACCATCTATGCTCTGATTGAAAGACCTGATTTTTCCAAGATTTGCTTTAGAAACCGCAACTTGCATAGCTCAAATGGCAGCCAGATGGGTTGTTTGTATAGTGTTGGATCCTTGCTGTTTATGGTTTTATCTATTTGGTAATATTCATTGTTTGTATACAATAACAATCACCAAACATTCGGGTCCAAGATCTAGCTGACAATTCTCTGTTAAAACGTGGAGATCAAACTGGTACATCGTGAGAGAATCAGGCACTGCATTTTGAGCACTATGCTTTTTTTTTTCCTTTTTTTTTTATGAAAAAGTGTGCCACATACCTATGATACCCTCTTGTCCCATTTCCATTTTGTCGTGATCCACAATCACCATTTTCAAAAAGTGATCTCGACTACAGAGCTTTTTGGACTAACCAGCTATTGCTTTCCTACATGTTACTCGTGATGCTGGGTCACAGGAACACCATCCTGTACAAAAGCACATGTTTGAGTCATATATGCCTGGGAAAGCTAAACTCTTTGTTCAAAGAGTTGCTAGAGATGGCTGCGAGCATAAGAACAACCAAAACCTACAGAGAATTTGTACCCCTGCAGCAAAATTCAGATTTTATATAGCGCACAACAGTATGCTAATTGAAAAGAGAAGAGCAACCTAATTATAAAAATCCCAGCAGAGCATAAGAGCACTAAACACTGCATGTAGACTAGACATAAAGGTGGGCGTGAAGAGCAACAAGAAACAAAATAAGAAGCAGACCGTAGATAACCAAATGAACAAACATGGCAGCTAAGCTTGTCTTCATATTCATGAAATCAAGAGGCCGTTCCTTCCCTGGCATTTGAAAGACCAGCCCTGGTGACAAAAATGCAAACAAAGCAGCAGCTATAAGAGGAGCAGCCCAATCCTTCATTATAAAATCTCTAAATTCCTTCTTTTCAGCTCAACTTTTGAAAGACTTGGGAAGAGGAGGAGGAGGAGGAGGAGGAGAATGAAGCAAAGCATACCAAAAAGGCTTTGGTTACTATATTTTTATATCTTCCCTTCAACTCCCAGAGAGAGGGTACTTCTCTAATAGTTTATTTAGAATAATTAAATAAATTGAATTCGCAGAAGACATAAAATTTAATTTATCAATTGTTTTATATTATTCTTGTTATCTTTATTTAATTTCTTGAAAGGTATTTTTTTTTAAATGAATATTTTAGAAATCTATTAAAATAGTTAATCTCTGACTTATTTTTATAGATTAGATTTTATTTAGAATTTAATTCTTAATACTGATAAAGATTCCGAATATATTCGAGAATAGAATTCCATGAACACAGTAGATGAATTATCTTACCAATCATAGACTTTATAAGCTTGTTTTGGAGCTAGTTGTATGGCTTGCTGGATAAGGGAGAGCGTCATTTTCTATTAATGTCAGGGCCAGTAAATTGATTGGATTCTAATCAGTTGCAGACCAGATGGCAGTAAACGCACCATCACCTTTAATTATATTAATAAGAAAATATTTGATTGCGATAGTTTTTATTTTCCTGTAATTATTATATAAATTATTTGATTAATCAAATAATTTTTATTTTTATATTAAATTGTGTTTTACACCTTCATTATTTTATAACACCTTCATTATTTATTTTGCATGTAAAATTTTATTTCACAATAATCTTAATAAAACACATATTTTTTAAAAACCATAATTAAAAATATTTTTTAAATATAGTTTTTTAAACCGCAACAAAAGCTATTTATATATATATATATATATATATATATATATTTTCTAAAAGAGGATTGCTTCGAGGAATAATCAAGCCAACGGATTGGAAGTTTGGAGGTCCATCTGCTTGCATTATTGTCTTAAGCCATGGTGGAATTGGATTGCCATTATTTAGCCTTTCTTAATTTTGTCCACTGTATTTGAGTAAATTATAAATTTATCCCTCTTGTTTTAAGAAATTAATTAATTGGTGTTTTTTTCTATCATTTCATGCTTTTTTCCAATATATTTTATTTTAAAAAATAGAAAAAAAAGATATTTATGGAAATTTATAATTTACTTCATTATCACGCTACCTCACTCCCTTGAAAGCCGTTAAGCATGGCTTTTAATGAGTTTTTCCATCGCTGGGGCCCATTCTCGAGATTAACAATCTCTAATGTCCTTATTATTTATTCAAGTGATGGGCCTGGGCTTTTCTTTTGAAGATTCTTTACTTCCTAAGAAGAACGAGTTATTTACGGATTCAGTCCTTATAGTTTATTAAAAGAAGTCAATTCATCCTTATAGTATCAACAATTAATTAAATAGTCTTTTGACTGGGTTGATTGTATACTTTGTTTAATAGTTTTTTTTTTATCAAAAAATAAATTATTTTCTTATTAATCTTTTTTTTCCTTTCTATTTCTTAAATAAAATGAAAAAAAAAATCAGAAGAAAATCATGAAATGAATGAAAAGATTAAGTTTAAAATAGGAATTAATTATCCCTTATTATAAAAAAATCAATTTATTTTTTTATTTTATTTTCTATTTCTAAAAACAAAATGAACGAAAAGATTGAATTTATATAGTTTTTAAACAACAAGAATCTATCATTTTTTGTTGGTGAAGAAAATAGGAGGAGGAGGGTACCAGAAACGACGTCGCTCATTCCTGTTTTGACGGTCACCGACCAAGGAAAATGACGCGCACTGCTTTTCTTGTGCTTTTAACTACTGTTTCAGGTTCCCATATCCCAAAGGCCACCCTCGAAGCTTGACAAAGATTAAAAAAAAAAAAAAAAGGAAAAAGAAAACCTCTTCACTTCCACCTTATCACCATAGCCTCGTCTTCAAGCTAGCTTAACGAAATTACCACTTCTCTTAAAAACAAGTAAAGAACTAAACAACCCCACCTTTCTTTTGAGCTACATAAATGGCAGACTGGGGGCCAGTGGTAATTGGGGTGGTGCTGTTTGTGTTGCTACAACCTGGTCTTTTGTTTCAGTTACCAGGAAACAACAAGCATGTGGATTTTGGGAGTTTGAAGACGAATGGAAAGGCTATAGCTGTTCATACTCTCATCTTTTTCACTGCCTATGCCATTCTCATCTTGGCTGTTCATGTTCACATCTATACTGGCTGATTACTCGAGTACTTGGTATGTTTGTTTGACGACGTTGTTGATGGATGGGCAAGATCTATGTGTCTTTCTATGTTTTTTCTTCCTTTTTTTGGCTAAAGAAGAGATAGTCTCTTATAGTTAATGATCATGATCTATTAGAATCTTGGCTGCTAATCTCAGTAATTTGAATAAGAAGCATGAAGCACTGATCTTCTAGTGCTGGGTTTGATTAAATGAGTGCTTGAAATTGAATGTGTGGTGTGTTTTTCCATTGATACACGATGCATACATACCATCATCGATATTATTGGGATCCATTGAATGTTTAAAGACTTGTTAATCCTAGTCAGTGTATTTGAATCCTTTTAATTTTGTTGTTGTGGAAATTTAGTTAGAAGGCCCATTGAAAAATAAATGCTAAACGGTTCTTGTTTAAAAGAAAGAAAGAAAAAAAAAACACAAGGAAATGCCATAGAGTTCCATTGCATCTGTAGGCCGATTAGAATAAAGAGATACTGAAGATCTCTTGTTCGGTCACCATCATTGTCCCAACCTGTGTTTTAGGACCAACTGGCTAAATGATGTAAGATTTTTATTCAGTCTGATCATTTAAGTAGTCAAAAAGTTATCTTATCTATGGAGTAAAGTAGTCAAAATGAAAATAAATAAAAAATAAAAAACTATAGACTCCAGACCTCAGTTTTGGTGGTAGTTGCAATCAGTCAGCAGTCGCATACCAAATTATAGAGATAAATTATTCATTAGCAGGATCAATCACTTTATTATATTAATTGAGACAGAGATAATCAATAGGACAAAGAGGGACATTGCCAGTATCAAGCATCATTTTTAACGAGTTTTGAATCAAAAGAGAGATTTTAGGAAGTGGCAAATCTATTCCCTCTATCCTAGCATGTTGATGCAAAACAGTCCAGACGAAGCAAAGAAGATTTGGTAACACGGAGGCAAAGAGAGAAGAAACTCATGCATAAGAATAAAATGAAAGCAAGCAATGATAATGATAAAGAAGTGGCCTTCGCCTAGAGTGTTTCTGATTGATTACTCATCCCCGCGAAAGAAAGGAATTCTACAGTCAGTGGACATGTATGTGAACACCTACTGCAATGATCAAGATGGTGATTATGCAAAAGTATATAACAGCATGAACAAGAATGGCAATCCCACTAGTGTACATGTTCCCAAATTCTACCACTCTTGTTCTTGCTGGTAGCTGGAACAATAGCCCTGGTGATAAGAGGATGAACAAAACCACTGCAACAACAACCGGTCCCCAATCGGCACTCATCTCGTTTTTGTTTTCTCTCTACTCTGATGGAGGTTTAAGCTTTCTGAGTATTGCTTCAAGGTTTGATAAGAAAAGACAACCAAGAGGGTTTAAATATGGAGGAGGGCGAATAGGACTAATTTTCTTGGTGACTAAGGAGGCGGGGATGCGAAACTTAGTGAGAAAGAAGAGAGTTGAGTTATAAAGGGAGGGAAGGTATGCTTTGGTAGTGGGTTTTCTTTATGAAAGCTGAAAGGAAACAACTTTTCTTTCACTAACATCTAATAATTGTTCACTTATAGGCTTCTTTTTGCCTGCTTTAGAGATTAATGGAGGTGGAGCCTTTATAAAAGAAATCATAAAAGAAACAAATGGCTAGGCAGGTGCATGTGTAAAGGGCCAGTTAACTCTGGCGCCATTTTAAATGTTTGCCTGTCTCTTTTGTCTTTCTTAGGCAAGGCGAGCAACAGTCTCCTTGATCTATATGTTGAAGCCGTTACTCTTGCCGTTCGGGTTATGGCTTTTTTGACCCCTGGCGTAGGCAGAGACAGAAGGAGTATGTGCAAGTAGATACTCAAGTACATATTCTAGTAACTGGAAGTCTGGCCGCGACGCTTTAACAAGGGCGGGCTTCCATAAACTGATTCTAGAAATTAGTGATCGATCATAAGTCTAGTCAGTGGTCAATAATTAGCAAGATGGTTGACAGTAACTCAGCTTCGATGGCTACGAGAGTCAGCATACGAAAACAGGGCAAGTTCCTATGATTTATGTGTTGGAAGCTGATTAGAATGCTGAGGCCAGAAATCAGTTTGTTGATTACAGCTCTAGAACCATGGTGTAGTGCCCTTAGAGGCGTTGTTCAAACTCGAATTCAAGCCTTCTCCAGATAAAATTGCACCTTGCACTTTTCAAAAATGTGTCTTTCTACAAGAATCCCACTGTGTGCCTTTGTGGATGGTTGATAGAATTTGAATTCAACCTGAGGTTGTATTCCCATTTATGTTCCCATTATTAATTCCTGTTATATTCAAGATTCACTAATTAACCTTAATATCTACTCAACTGGAAGAAACAATGCACTGAAAATCGGAAGATGAGAAAATGCTTCCTTAAACTCTCTGTAACATTACATTTTGTATCTTCCTCGATCTTGCTCTTCCGAATTGAATATGTAAATGAATACCAGACCTATCTTCTGGTTGGACCCCAAGTTGCCAAACAGCAAGAATCAACCAATCACCTACTGCTGAAGAAAAAGCCATGATGTTTACTCTTACTAGGAAATCAAACACCTACAGAATGAAATAGTCAAGCCTCACAAAAAGATCTAAACGTTTCTCAGAGACATCCAGAGGAAAGAGAACTGCCACATCCTGTGCCGTCCATGGGGATGCAGCTAACAAAGCAGAGTCAAATCCAATGCCCCCTTCCGGATATTGACCTTTTCTTTGTTCTTCAGATTTCCATTCCTCCTAAGTTATTTCCCTCATGTCTTTCTCCAGGTAACTCTTTCGCTCCCTGTCTTTATAGTCCCATCCATCTTCTCTGGATTCCGTAACTCCTCACATATCTTCAGCACTTCTCCTCAATCCTCATTGCTCCTAGTGGGTGAGTAATAGAAGGCTCAGACAAAGGAAGGAAGCTAAGAAGACTCTGGCAAATGGCACGTTGGGGAGCAGTGGTAATAGCTTTGATTCTGTTCATACTGTTGACGTCGGATAGCCGAGTTGTGGATTTCTGCATAGACAAACCAGTGGACTCTCTATGTTTGTTCATAACGTCATCTTCTTTTGCCTCAACCATTTTCTCATCGCACTTGGCGTTCACATTTACACAGGATAATATCTTTGCCATTCACCACAACCACGTCAAAAACCTCCTCCGCTTCCGATGCCAACAGCCTTTAGGGTTCATTTAGTAGTTTAGTAGTGTAGTAAGGTATGGATGAAACTGTTTTTGCTGATTAATTAGTACACATTACTGTTTTGTATAGGTCCGCTAAAAACTCTTTTTAAACCTTGGTTATGAAAAACTACAATTTAAAACTTTTCTTAAACCTATTTTTCAAACTATAACATCAAAAGCTACACACACCAAGTCAAATTTCATTCAGAAAAAACAACAGCATCTCTCTTAGCTATAGGCCACAGAAAAAAAAAACTCTCGTTTCATAAGCTTCTACTCTTTTCCCTACTCATAATGTGTTTTCTTTTTAGTCAATTGTTTACATATTTTTCTGGTCAGTGATTTATTAAAAGGATGCTATGTTTGTTGAAGAATGATTAAGTAATGGGATTGGATTTGTTGTGAGTTCTTAAAGTTGAACTCCAAGTCCCACTAGCACACAAGATATCCCTTAAATGGTTGTCATCGTGATGCAGAGAGTTCAGAGAATCAGAGGTACTCACGCAAGCATCCACACAAAACCACGCATAACTTTTGGAAGGTACATAAATGAAAACACTCATACGAGGTTTTCTGTTTTGAAAAAATACCAAGTAAATGAAACAACGAACAATGTTCTTCTTTTCTTTCAGTTCTCTTACAAAAGAAAGCATGTTATCAATACAAAAGTCATTTAAGCACTCTAAATTTACCTCAAAATTTTCATTCTCCACATGATAAATTTTTAGACTTCAACAATCTGTAAGTACGCCCCAGCTCATGATTTTTCAAAGCTCGACAAATAATAGAAGGCAAAAGAGTGTTCAGCTTTCCTACCAGGGACATGATGCAGTGGAACAGGGCAAAAGATGGACTTTCCAAATTCAGACAGATGAGAAACAATAGCAGCAAAATGAAACGACAAAACTAAACAGAAAACCCAAGGCATCAATATAAAGCCAATGACAAACGTGACAGACCCAAAAGGCCAGGGAAATTCCAATGAACAATGACGCAAAAGCTGTTGGAGAGACCCGAGCCAGAGCCGATGTGGCCAAGAAGGGGATTTCAGGATTTCAACTATCATAGAACAGAGCTGGGAGAGTGCTCTTGATTGATCATGATCATCTTGTGCTCCCATGTTTCCTTTTCCTTTCTTTCTTGAAGCTAGAGAATGAAAGATAAGGGTGGTTTTTTTTGGTGGGAGAAGTCGCCGGAAAGGTAATTACGCCTGCATGGGTGAATCTTAAAATTCGTAGATGTTCTACTGTAATTTTAAATTAAAGCTACTTTTAGTATTTATTTTATTTAAAATTAGTATTTAGTTAATATTCATTTTGCTTTGAAACTAAATCAATTATTTGCATTTGAAACGAAGGTGTATATCCCCATCTTTAATGAAAATCATAATTGTTTATTGTGCACTTTTGTTTTTAGTTAAAATGCAACTTTCTCTATATTTTTTTAATTACATATTAGTATTTTATGTAACTCCATTTCAAATTTATTTTTATATCAATGATTTTATTGAATGATGCACGTGTATGTATAATCATCATATTAAAGTTATTTTTTTTTTTTTTAGTTTTCTGAGCTTAAGAACTGTTCTCGTAAGAAATATGGATATCTCATGTAAGTTTAATGAGTTATAAATCATTTAATATACACAAAATGTATTTGTTACAATTTTTAAGTATATTAGAATCTTTATTGATAATTTTATATCTCAAAAGCATGATAATAAAACTCAACAAAACATTATTTCCCTAATAGTTTTTTTTTTGACATATCTATTGTCTTTTAAAGGCTCAACTGCTGGCTCCACTATCATAAAATTAACAAATACAAACGGAAATATCGATAAAAAAATTATATCGGTATATTGCGATAACCCTTACCTATATAATTTTTCATCTCTGTATTCATTGGTAAACACCAATAGATAGAAAAATTCAATCGGTATTATATCGATGACGGAGGATATTATAGTGGGATTCAAAAAGACAAATTGTATAGTGACGTGATATTTTTATTGATAGAATGATTAATGAAGTTACTGACGAAATAATTCTGTTGGTAATGTCGCCGGTTATATTTAATCTATGATCTGACGATTGACTCTCCTCCATTTTTTCTTCTTCCTTATGTATTTTTTCTGCAACAAACAATCACCCCTCCCCCTATTCTCAACACAATTCAACCTCCCACAACAAATCCGGTCACCACAATACTCAGTTTGTCAGCATTCGTGTTTTGATTCAAATTTTATTGAGGATTCTCCACTTTAAGCAAGTAAATATATCCTTTTTTTTTTTTAATTTGAACTCAATTTTAAAATGTTAATTTTTTTGCGTATTTTTTTTGTAGTATATGTATTTTGTTTGGGTGCTTACTTGTTTTATAGTTTTTTCTCATACAAATTTGTTGTATGTATTTATGATTTGTACATGTTAGGGTTTGTTTTAGATTTTATAAAATTATATTAATTTTTAAATTGATGAAACTTATATTGAACTTTTGACTTAGGTGTTTTGTGATAAATTAAATTATAGCTTATTTAACCAGTCCGTTTTATATTGTCAATTTTAATGTTGAGTTGAAATTTTGGTAGATGTGTAGAAATTTAAATTTATATAATTGATAATGAATTAAGAGTACTATTAAAATAAATTGAATAAGTTTGAGCTAAATCAATATTTTTGTAAATTATTTAGTTAACGTAGTTAATTAATACATGTTGTCATCATTATTTTATATATATTTGATATAATCAATAGATGATCATTTATGGATGTATAAAGATTTACCCCAAGGGTTGCGGAGGATGAATTATTGTAATGTGGTTCAGAGTTTTATTAATTACACATTATCTAATCTGAGAAATATTAGTGGAAGGGGTATTAAATGTTCATGCAAGAGGTGTAAAAATAAAAAATTTCTCGATCTAGATATTGTAATGATGCATCTTTTACAAAAAAAAATTTATGAAAAAATACTTGTGTTGGTATGAACACGGAGAACTTTATGTTCCTCACGATACCATGGTAGAAAGGATGGTTGAGTCAACTTCTAGTTCTAGCAACATGCATGAAGTTGTAGATGACAATAGTAATCATTATAAGAATATGATTATGGATACGATGAGAATGAATTATGTTTATACCAGTCAATGTCTAATCGTAGATGAAGAACCTAATACAGACGCGACCAGGTTTTTTGATCTTTTAAAAAACTCTAATGATTCGTTATGGGATGGTTACACAAATCATAGTAAATTATCGGTTGTTGCACATGTGTTCAACATCAAGTCAGATCATGAGTTGAGTGAGGCCGGTTATAACAGAATTGTCAAATGGACGAGAAACATTTTACCTGAAAGGAACAGACGGAAAGATAAATTCTATGATGCTAAATCCATGATGAAACCCCTCGGTTTAGGATACCAGAAAATTGACATGTGTCCAAAATTCTGCATGTTATACTACCTTGAAAATACAGAGTTGATCGAGTGCAGAACATGTGAACATTCTCGTTATATACCCTTGATTGGTAGAGAAAGACTTTTATCGAACATAAAAAACTTAGATACTTCCCAATCACACTTAAATTATTCATGTCACCAATGCCTATTGACTATATGACATGACATCAATCATATGATGTGGTATATAAAGTGATGGAGCACCCTTCTGATGATGAAGCCTGGAAACACTTTAACATTGTGCATCCTCAGTTTTTAGTGGAGAGAAGGAATATGCGTTTTGGGTTATATACATACGCATTCAATCCATTTGGGTAATTTACTGCTCCTTATTTTCATTGGTCGGTGATATTCATGGTTTACAACTTGCCACCGGGGATGTGTATGAGGCTGAAGTTCATGTTTTTATCTATAATCATACCTTGTTTTAATAGTCCAGGTCGGAATATAGATGTTTGTCTTCGACCGTTGATTAATGAGTTGAAGCAGTTATGTTCATCCGAGGGTTTGACTTATGATGTATCGGGGAAACAAAACTTTCTAATGAAAGCAGCTTTGATGTGGACTATCAATGATTTTTCAGCTTATAAAATGGTTTATGGTTGGAGCATGCATGTAAAACTAACATGTCCATACTGTATAGAAACTAACAAGGCATTCACATCAACAAATAGTGATAAAATGTCTTTTTTTTTTATTGTCATCGGTGGTTCTTGCCAACGAATCACAAGTTTAGAAAGAGCTTGGTAGAGTTGAAAGAGATGTTGCACCACCGTTTTTTTAGGTGAAGAATTATATAATGTGGTGTCGGAGTACGGTGACACATTATGTTTGGTTTTCAATCTGATAAGCAGAAGTTTCAAGGTTTTCAATACTTTACAAGCTGAGCTTAAAACAAAAGAAGAACTGATAGTGTCTTTGGAACAACAATTAGCTAAAGAAAAGGCTGTAAGGAAATTACTAAAAATATCACTGTTGCTATTAACGTACCGATAAAATTATAGATATTATTCTTTTGATGATATGTTATATTTACCGATGGATGTACCGAAAAAATAAAGCGAGTAAATGTTTTTGACATGTTTTGTCCGTCTATAAATCCATTGATATATTTATTACCGATGAACTCACCGACAGTTTATAAATTACCGACGAGAGTATTTTTGATGGATTATTTCTATTTATAAATTTATAGGTAATATAAATACTGATAAACTGCTAGTATAAATACCAAAAAAAATTACAAAAGGACACACATCCGGAGTATTGAGCGTTGTCTCAATGCTTTTAGACAACTAAAAAAGAGATTTTAACAAAGAAACTCTTATTTTTACAAGTATGAAGAAGAGGTTTATAGACTTCACGTATAATTGCTTGCTTTGAGAATAGAGTATTCTCAAAAAATAAAAATTTACACTTTTTGTCTAATCATACCTTTATCTGAGGTGGGGGTCCCGAGAGTCGGACCCCACAAGTCAATAAAGAGAATCAATCCCCTTACCCATTAAGACAACTCGTTCGGATTACCATAATTATTTTATAAGAATAAATCCAACATAACCACTGACCTTTTTATTCTTCTGATTTTGGCCCCTCGAGATATTAGGTCAAAGCAATTGCAAAAAGCAAACGGCTGTAAAGCCGAGCTAAGAGCAAAATTGATATGATCGTGATGGTAGTTATGGCAACCAATGACCCATCTCCATCAAGGAGTGAGCGCCCAGCACCATTTGTTATACAAGGAAAACTACCTTGCCTAGGTGTGTGTGTGTGTCTGTCTCTCTCTCTCTCTCTCTCTCTCTCTCTCTCTCTCTCTCTATATATATATATATATATATATATATATATATATATAAGATCCTCTAGCAAGGCAGGAAAATGCCCCTTGAAAATAGGAAAAAATATCTTTATACCCATGAAAAAAAGGTTGCGGGCCCTCCGTCGAATACTAGGAGTAGGAGTCAACATTTCTCCCTCTGCTTAGTTCCACTTTGCCGAGACACAAAAGCACACCTTAACCAAGTATTAAAATACCAGGAGCCACTGTGAATGTGTTTGGAAATACTGGGCAAATTATGTTTTTTAAAAATTTAATTTTTTTATTAAAATTTAATAAAATTTATATATTTTGAATCGTTTTGATGTATTGATATTAAAAATAATTTTTAAAAAATAAAAAAATTATTAATATATATTTTAATTAAAAAAATTATTTAAAAAACAACCACTTTCACGTGTGAATGCCTCTCTTGCTCTTGTCTGAGAAAAAGACAGCACGTTGCTGTTCAGGCACGGATGCTGTCGCCTTCGTTCAGGCACGGACTAGTACTCTCCTATTGATCCTATACAATACCTTCTGAGAGAGAGTAGGCATACAAGGGCTTTCATACATCGAATGCAGACACACGTTATCTGGAGTGCTTCTGCCAAGTTGACGATATTACCATCTAGCTAGCTAGGCTTAACAATATCTCATCGAATATTCTAGAAATTCATCTCCTGATCATCATGCTTTGAGATCACAAGTGGCAAGGGGATTTACATCTATACCCTCCTTTCCAAGCAAGTTAACAGGGCTCCAGAGACTATATGAGCTAGCCTTGAGGCAGGGAGGGGTATTCCCAGTCTCTCATCTCTCAATCCTTGTTCATCCTCTTCTCTGGTACGTCATCTCTTTCAATAACTACAGTACCATCTTTTGAGGCTTGTACTTTCTTGTTCTTTTTTCTAACTTGGCTATCCAAGGATCTTGATCCCATCAGGGCCGGGAGCTTGTTGTGTGAGTGCATCAGCGAATCTAGCCACCATCCTCCTATACTTGCCACGTCAATCTAACCATGCAAAGAGCCACGTCTTCCTAGAGGTTCTCCAACCTCTCACGAGTTTAGCATTTTTCATGATATTTGTGCAGATGGCAGTAGTTTCCCAGTTTCGATATCCAAAAAAGTAGATAGATGTCAGCTAAGGTTGTTTCATCGTTCTGATCTCAGGGTTAGGGACCAAGAAAAAGGAGGAGACATGTTTGTCAGAACTATGGAAGCCTTGTCACGTGCTTGAAACAACGATAAGCCGCTCACAAGTGTAAATTACAGGGCATTTTGCAAGAAATAGGATGCAAGTTTTTGCATATATGGCACCGTGAAGGAAGGCCATTAAAATAGCCCGAGCGAGTCCCTGTGAAATATATATTCTCCTTACCAAGGCTACGGAATAACATCAATAACAGCGATTATTATGATCATAATAACAACAGTAGTCATGATAACCGTCCTGAAGCCACTACTAGCTGCAGGGTCATCGGACCGGTCTCGCAATCCCAGCATCTGCCCACATGCGTGGTAGGCATGACGCATGCCATGCATGCAGCAATTATTCACAGGCACTACTACTATTACAGCATATAAGGGACCCAACTTAACGGCCCCATCCTGAGCAGACATATATATAGGTAAGCTGACGTGCCACTTGGTAAAGGCTTGTGCTTCCAACTGGCAACTAGTTACATGCTTAATAATTTGTTTTGACCACCACCTGGCACTAGGCGGGTATAATAAATGCCTATATGTTATTCCCCAGACGTAAGCATCCGGGATACGCCATCTGTCCTTTTGAGATCTTGCTAAAAGTGAAACAAGTCCAGTGGAGAAGGATGAACACAATCCGGATCTTCAACAACACGGCCATGCTGGCTGGCGAGGTTGCCATTGTTGATGATTGCAGATATCTGGTTTTCATGATACAGAGAGACAAGCTGATCAGTACATATCTGATATTAGGCGAGTTGTTCAAGTTTTGTTTTTATTTTACAAGAATATTTTCAACTTAATTTACCTCTCTTTCTATGAGATTATTTTCATCTGTCAGATCTTGTTCCTGTAATTAGTAATAGCAAATGGAAGTTAGAAAAGTATCGATCCGCTTGTGACCTTAACAGCTTAAGCAAGAGCACTGCGTTTATTAGGCACTTAAAACAGTAAGAGACCTAATCTTGGAGACACGAAAGCAACAACACGAGACACAGGGGAAATAGAGAAGCCAGCAAAATCATGACCCTGCCCAGTAGGAAAAAGTTGCACACCAAACCTTAAATGCGAAAGTGAAGAAGCAATCAGAAAAATTCCCATGTAATTTATTGACAACCTAGCTAAAAATTCCTAGTTTTGTGCTCTCTCTTGCTGTTTTGAGTGGGAATTATTAATTAGTGCTCCCATAGTAATTCAAGGGGAAAACCAGAGTCCTAAAGAAAAGTAACACATTAAGCCTAAACTGCAAGAATTTGAGGAGAAATGACCGCTAAGTTTCTTGGGACAATCCTTTGTTCCTCTTATCACTAGGAATTGTTTTTCATGATAATTAATCACTCCCCATCAGTTTTTCCTACTGCAACTGTCTCTACCCGCCTGCTCAACCCCATTCCCCTGCTTCTCACATCTTCTAGAAAATGTTCTCACTTCCATGAAAACAACATATACTGAAACAGAACACATTCTACCTAGTATTCCTACGCAAATGAAGTTTGTTACATGCCATATCAGGCTGTGGATATCCTCCTGACAAAACACCTACCATGCAATTATTTAACGCAACAAACTTAAATGATTTGTCCCATCTTTTTGTACACCCATCCAAAGAATGACGAACCCGTACGGATAGAATGTGACTATATGAGAGCCTGACAACACAGGCAGCAGTTCAATAAAGGCACCATTCTCTTCCATGCATTTTAAGTGCTCATCGTGTAACTAATACTGCTTCTAGGAGGAGGCAGCCGTACAGTGGAGAATGGCTTATCTGGTTTAGAAGCCATCAAGCACCCCCTTGCAACTGCGTAAGCCTCTAGGGGCAAGTAAGTCTAGTTGTGATTATTGCAGATTAAATCCACCTCAACTTAGATCTAGGAGTCGTATAAAACTATTTCCGTGTTCCACCAAATACTAAACAGCGCTTCGCTTTCAATCATGGTATCGTTTTCGTTCCCATCATTTTTATTGTTAGTGTATGCTGGAATCTCTTGCCACAATTTACAGAAATGACTGGTAAATGTATGCTTGGCAGTGGTGGTAGATTTCATAGTTTGATTCCTGCCTTTGTTCTTTACGAATGGTAGGGACAGGCTTGGACAGTTTCGATTCTTTCTTAATGTTCATCATATAAACTTTCTTCATTTGCACATAACAATTCATGACACTTGCATGCTGTCACTTAAGAAAACTAACTTAACTATTGGTGCGCGCATAAATAAAACGAAGTACTTGAACTTACAACACTTAATCCAGATCCACAAGGCTTCAATAAATATGCCCAATTTATTTGAAAGATAGAGAGAATGACATACCTTCTGATGGAGGGCTGTTACGGACTTCATCATTGCTTCTGTCTACATATCACCATTATTCAAATGTTTCAGTATTTCGATTGCTAAGTCACTCACATATTTTGTTTAGGAGTAGCTAAGTGTGTTGAATAGATGGAACATGGTATTTGATAATTGCAGTAATGAAGAGTTTCAAGCTCTCACAACCAACAAACAAGGCTGTTCTGTTGATCATGGGTTTGAATTGGACAACTGACCTTTCTTCCTCTGGTGTAAACTAGTGTGGAGTCCAGTTCTCTTTCTAGCTGAATGAGTTGAGTTAGATTTAGCTGTTCTATGTTCTTCCCTTCAAAGTACCTGCAAAAAAGATCCAATAAATGCTAGTGATAGGTCCAGTGGAATGCAACATGTCAATTTCCATGAAGCGTATGACATGAATCTGAAGATTGATGATACCTTTGGACCATTTGGAGTGGGTTAGCATCCATATAGCTGGGACCCATGTATTCTGCGTGATGATTCTGCTGAATTTCCAAAAGGTAAACAAAATGAAAGCTAGGCAAAATTGATTTCATCAAGAGGATCTAGAATTCTAAAAGGCAAAAAGAAAAAAGAAAAAAGGTGAAATAAAATCTTCATCAAATTGCTGTATTTAGCTTTGTCGAATTTGAATCGAAGTGACTTCATGGAAAATTTCCCTTGCCATGATGGCTTCTATCATGAGGTAGTTCAACCAAGTTTGGTAACTCAAATGCTGGATCATTGAACTAAAGAAAACTCATCCCACAAAATACAACTATATAAACACGAAAATAAAAGACTAAAAACCTCTTGAACCTGATTAATATGGAAGTTAATATTCGAGCCTATTAATCTATGGTTACTTTAGCAAAGCCAATAATCTTGAACAATCACTGCACTGCCCTATGACTATAAATCTGGTCATTAGTCTACTCTGTACAGCAGTGCCTTCACATTTCACACTTTCTTTTTCCTGTTTTTTTTTCCCTACAACATGATCCTCCTAGAAAAACACATCCTTCCTCCAGGAGCAGTGCGCACTGATCCCTGAAGTAACATGCATGTATGTGTCATAGGCATCCACGTAAAAGTGCACATACATGATAGAAAACATTTTAAGACATTAATACAGGTAGCCTGAAGAAGCACAGAGCATCATATGCACCGTGTACCCCTCTATTCAGCAATTGCATTCCAGTGTTGTTTCCCAGCAAAAGCTGCCATATTCTGGGTGGCTGCTTGTAAGGATTTCACAAAATCTCTCTCCCTCTCTCAAAAAGTTGCCTTTTACTATTAGGTTTTGAAAACAGAGTTGAAGTAGTTTTTAAGTGACTCTTTCCTCCGGAGTTGGATCTCACGCATTTTTGCCTAAAAGATGGTAAAATGGAATAATCGAAAAGCTGTGTCTTTTGGAAATTTAGAGATTTCTAGTGCTATGCTCAAATATAGAATGAAATAACAAGTTTTGGCAAAATGATGAATAATCGACTAACCTTGGTTTTATCAACGTTCTTGCAGATTGCTATTTCTTGACTTTTAGTTTTATGTGTGTCATAGCGCTCAAGTATATTTCTCAAACTGTACACAAAGGAACATTGCGCAACTCAGAAATCCTCAAACTGGGCATAAAGGAACATAGTACAACTGATAAGCAAGCAAGGAACCTACAGGTATTGTGAAGCAAATACCAACAGAGAATCAATAAAACGTAAGTATAATAATGAATACTCCAAAAACTGCATCATATTGTAACCACTCATGGATGCTATATAGAGTACTAACTTCAATTTCTGTGAAATTCTTTTATATAATTCTAGAACAATGAAAGTAGATGAACAATCAAAATTGCAACTCGGTAATTCATTTCAATTTGCAAATATATTTGTTTTAAAAATATTTACATGTGAAAAATTAACTAGGAGGTCGTTTTGCTAATTTACTTGGATCTGTTTTGCTATGGTCAGAATTGAAGCTACAAGTGAAGTTTAGCCAGCATAAAAATCCCTGACAATCCATATCACAGGTATTTTCCCATTTCTTCCATCTTCTAAAATTTACAGTGTATAATGGTTGTAAGGTTCACTTCTATTAGCCCTTGTTAGCCTGTGTTGTGGTGGTCATTTTTCATTTATGCTGATTGTATTTGCTTATTTTCTTTTTGTATCTTGATAGCATTCTAAGGTCAAGGCTTTCATTTAGACTAGTAGCCAACATGAAAGGTCAATAATAACCAACTCTTCTACGGAAGGCCTTGTATCATCGAACATTAATGTACATGTCATATGTAGTTTTAGGGAGAGACAGTTTCTAGCCTCCTGCTGTCATACAGTAGTGGGAAACATGCTGAGCATTCTTTGCTTTTTAATCAAGAGGCATGACTGATCTTAAATAGAGGATATATTGTCAGTTCCAAGGGTTTTGGACAAAATGAAGGCATGAAACATTGAAAGTATGCGATGCGGGACATGATTTTGATTTTTGCTAGTGTGACTTGAGGATTTATCATGATGAAAATCATGAAAGAATTTCCTTTTTTGGAGGATAACCTTTCCTCTGTATTTTCTTCATTTTCTCTTTCGTTGATAGATTTTTATTTAAACTTGAAAAAAAGAAGAAAAAAAGGCTAGTAGTAATAGGGTGCAATAATAATCATGATAGTCAAAAGTTAGAAGATAGATTTATGACACTCAGTTACCTTGTTAGGATTTACCTGTCAAGTAAGATCATTATGAAGAACAATATGCCAAGCAAAAATTAAATTATTTGGCCCTTACTCTTGAGTTTATTATATTTATTCTAACATCATAAGGTAGCAGCTATTACTGAGATGAAACTATATGAATTTTCTCCAACTATACATGATAGCTTAGGTTCTCCACAAAAACTTTGCAATAGGTAACTATGCTTTTATTATTTATGGCCGAAGTGAGTTCAGATGGGTTCTTTTCCTCTTTTTTGTATTGCAATATTTAACTACGCTTTTATCAACAGTATGTAACTATTGTATTTCTATTGATAATATTATTCGATTTAGAAATATAGAAAAGGAAAAACAAGATTGAAGGAAAATGGAACATAATGAGAATGCTTCTCTGCTTTTCTCATTTCTTTTCTTCCGATTATTTGGGAATTATAGTAGATAATTTGAATGCACTATTACATCCCTCTCCTATTGGATTCCTTTTCAAACCTGATTTGACATGTTCATACGAAGTAGTAAATTAGATATTGGAGCTTCTGTCAATCCTGAACCCCATGGGTCAGTGGAGGACCCAATCACAAGTTAGGTTTTCAACAGAGGTGGACTACACATAGTTGATCAGGTCAATTCACCATTTCTGCGACAACTTTGAGCCTAGGTTGAAGAAAACCTTGGGCCTACTCAAAAACCATGACTTCGACTGGCTGCTGGTCTGTTGGGAAATCTTCTTTCCTACCTCTTCAATCCCTTTACTTACCGAGAACTCTAATTTCCACCCTCTGAGAAAATACCATTACTTCATCCCCCTCTTATAGAGAACCTTTTTTTTTTCCTCTTCTAATTTGTAACCTACGTTCATGAATTGGCAGCAAAGTCAAACATGCTTTTAAATCCTAAATAACAATTCAATAAACTCATAACTTCTCTATATTTTGTTTTTGGAAGGACTTTACACAGTAGAAAATCGAGAAAACAAGTGCCTTGTATTATAGTTATAGTTCTGTTCTATGTATTTTCATTAGTGATAGTTATTCACTAGAGCAATTATGATTTTGAAATCCATCCAGGACAAATGTTTCGATTTATTATGACATAGCCAAGAAGCGCTCAACGGACTTTTTGGGCATTGAATTGATGCAAAATTTTTTTTTTTATGCAACATTAAAATATTTAAAATATAAAATCTAGAAAATATATATTTTATACTATCTTTATAGGTGTATCATTTATTCTATTCCTATGAAATACTAGATAAAAGGGTTAGTGATACTTCTTATCTATACACAGATAAAAATAGTACATATACATATAAGAAAATATCGTTCATTCTCTTTTATTTTTATTATTTTTAAAAAAACCTTTCTTTTAGGAACAAATAGTGGAAAGTATTTTAAGAAAAATAATAATTAAAATGCATGTTGTTATGATAATGGTATGGTTGTGGTGACAACGACAAAAGCAATTATGATTCTGAAATCGATCCAGGGCAAATGTTTTGATTTATTATGACATAGCCAGGAAGTGCTCAACAACGGATCTTTTTAGGCATTGAATTGATGCAAAAACAATTTTTTTATGCAACATTAAAATATTTAAAGGCATCTTTTATTCCTTTTAATATAAGAGTAAGAGAGAATAAAATATAAAATCTAGAAAATATATATTTTATCAATCTTTATAGGTGTATCATTTATTCTATTCCTATGAAATACTAGATAAAAGGGTTAGTGATACTTCTTATCTGTACACAGATAAAAATAGTACATATACATATAAGAAAATATCATTCATTCTCTTTTATTTTTAGTTTTTTTTTAAAAAACCTTTCTTTTAGGAACAAATAGTGGAAAGTATTTTAAGAAAAATAATAATTAAAATGCATGTTGTTATGATAATGGTATGGTTGTGGTGACAACGACAAGAGCAATTATGATTTTGAAATCGATTCAGGGCAAATGTTTCGATTTATTATGACATAGCTAGGAAGCGCTCAACGGACCTTTTTGGGCATTGAATTGATGCAAAAACAATTTTTTTATGCAATATTAAAATATTTAAAGGCGTCTTTTATTCCTTTTAATATAAGAGTAAGAGAGAATAAAATATAAAATCTAAAAAATATATATTTTATACTATCTTTATAGGTGTATCATTTATTCTATTCCTATGAAATACTAGATAAAAGGGTTAGTGATACTTCTTATCTATACACAGATAAAGATAGTACATATACATATAAGAAAATATCGTTTATTCTCTTTTATTTTTAGTTTTTTTAAAAAGAACCTTTCTTTTAGGAACAAATATTGTGGAAAATATTTTAAGAAAAATAATAATTAAAATGCATGTTGTTATGATAATGGTATGGTTGTGGTGACAACGACAAGAGCAATTATGATTTTGAAATCGATCCAGGGCAAATGTTTTGATTTATTATGACATAGCCAAGAAGTGCTTAACGGATTTTTTTGGGCATTGAATTGATGCAAAAACTGCATGTTGTTATGATAATGGTATGGTTGTGGTGACAACGACAATATCATGATGGTACAAGTGATGGTGCTGATAATGATTTTGATAGCTATAGCAAAACAAATTGATTGGTTTGGTTAAGGCTGTGTGATTTCGTTTTCAATAAAGTGAGAGTGAATGCTATAGCTCTGGTAGTTAGTGTTATCAAAATTGGATTTATTTGACTAGCTAAACCAAATAACTGGTGACAGGGAACTGAATCAGATCATGTTTTAAAACTGATAAAATTCACAACATTGAATAAAAAACAACATGATGGTTGAATCGGTGAACATTCGATGATCCAAAATTGTAACTAGGATAACATTAATGGTGATAACAGTGTAAATTTGGAAGTGTTTGGGGGAACGATGGTGATGGGATAGTAGCAGTTGCTGTGATAGTGCGCTTATGATTATAGGTGGCGTTGTGTTGATTTTCATGGTGGTAGTGTGACATTACAATCTATGAATAGAAAACAGAGCACTAAAAGCCATTTTTAAATATTTGATTCGGTTTATAAAATCATTCATAAGAAATAATAAATATAATTTCAAGAGTTTATTATAAATAAAAGTTTTGCAATGCTTCTAAAGCCTTTTAAAAAGTTTTGCAATCTATGTAGACATCATTTTCGCAAATTATCAGTAGGTCACCACCCGTTACTGCTATCACCAGAGCAAGTTCAAGCATCGACCAACCAAATTTTGGAATCAAAAGCTTGTTATTTACAGCAAGAACTTAGTAAGTTGTCGGTGAAGTTACAACTTTATTTCTTTGCACAATATTTGAATGAAGAATCCTACAATCCTACATTATATGGTATAGAAGGGGACAGAGAGCTTAGCCGCCAAGCGAAGGGGCAAGAGGCTAGGAGCCTAAATGGCTACTTCACTATCTACTACCAAGTGCCCATGAGGCGTTGTGGCGTTATATTGAGTCTCAACTCTCAACTGCTTGAAGCATCATAAAGCAACCAATCAACGCACGACTGTGCACTATCCTAGATGATTCAGACTCATGACTCATTAGTACCTCGCTCTACTATCACCTGTCTTTAAACTGTTATCATCATGTCACATTCTAAGCTCAAAACAAACAAAAAAGTTGATTTAATTATTTTTTGTACTTTTTTATGTTATTTTGAAAATTCAATACAATTTACGGGGATTTTGCCTCTCATTGAAAATTTAACACATAATTGACCCCACAAATAACACAATTTTATTGTGTTAAAATTGGAAGGAAAATTTGCCTCTTATGAGATGTGTTAAATTTTCAAGATAATTATAAAAAAGAAATAAAAATAAAAGGATACAGAGTTAAAAGTTTACATGCCATTAAAATAGAAATTAAAAAAAAAACGTTTTGATTGAAAACAACATGGATGCATGCATTCAAATAGGAAAGCAATAGTGGTATAGATCTTTTAATAGAAAGAAAAAACAGGTATGAACATTCTAATAAATAAAAAATCAATAAGCACAAACGTTGATTTGTTCATTGTTTCTGTAATTTCCGGAATTAGGATGTGAATGAGTTGTCTAACACAAAGGCCCCACATTTTAGTGTCATATGTCCATTTTATGTAGACATCAGCAATTTTCGAGTATATTCTACTAAAAAATTTACAAGTGTAAAAACTAAAGAGGAGAAGGTGGGAAGAAGAGAATAGGTGTTTTTAAAAGTTACTACAAAAGGATTTTGCATTCAAATGAAAGAAAAACAAAAGCTCTTCCAAACTCTTAGGGAATTGAAGAATATAATTCAGGTATATTGAATTATGAGTATGGCTCGCTGTTTAAATAATGTGATTATGCTTAGTCATAAGTTTTATAGAATAATTTTGGATGAAATGAATTTTGATTTATTTATTAGTTTTGAAGCATTTCAATTTTCAAATATAAGTCTCCATCAAAATAGCAATAATACAATTTCAATAAGAAGTTGAGAAACATGAATGCTTAAAAAAAAAAACCCTCGTATATATAATGGATATGTGTTGAATATGGATATAGTCGGATCAGATATATGGCAATGTAGCCAAAAACAATAAGGAATACATAATTAATTTTGGTTAAACAAAATATAAGGTAGGATATTTGAAAGATATGATTAGAACCTACGAGGACATGTGAGGGATATAGCTAAAAAAACTCTTTATTTTTTAAAAAAATCTAAATATAATTTTAAGTTTTATGAGTTAAAAACAGTCAAACATTCAAGTAAATATATATTTTTTTTCTTTTTGTGTTTGTAAATCGGACTTGAAGCCCTGAATTAAAATGAGATTTAAATACATAATAGAATACAAACCTCCTTTAGGTGAGTTATTAATAACCCAATCCTCCCTAACAAATGGATTGGCTAACCTTACACCTCGCTTCAACCAATCATTAAAGTGTTATCTCCTCGTCACAATTAAGTATGCTAGGATCAATGTTTAAGATATGTGTGTGCGCGCCCACCAAAAACTTACACTAATTGTGGAAGGTGAACTTCACTTTCTTATTAAAAGAGTCCTGCACCAAGTGTCAAGTGCTCGTGAGCTGCACCGAGCACCATTACAGTGTTGTAAAAAGTCAAGCAAGTTACTTTCGATCAATTTCGTTCTTCTAAGCGAGGTTATGCAAGAGAGGAAATTTGCATTCCTAAATCCTTGCGCAATAATTTTGCTTAATTCTAGATATTGGGGTGTTCTAGGAAGTTTTACTGAAACCGATGAACTTTCTAAAAAAATTTGTGATGGGGTTTTTTTATTTAGCGAGAAAAACTACAGTGTTTGAGCGGTTTGACTATTGGAAAAATTATTTATGCGACACTAATTTTTCATCTATATATGTTCCTTTAGTTAGCATTGCATTATTTTCTTGGAATAGAAGAGTTAATACATAACAAATAATCATTTCTATTTTGAGATAACAAGAATTCTTCACTATAAAAACATATTTGTATTTATATATTCATTTATGTTTCTCAAACTTTTTATACAAAACATAATATCCTTCAATTTAGAGAAACACACAGAAAATACGAGGTTGGTTGCTAAATCAGAATTCCTTCGTGTAATTTGCTACCCATCGTCACATCCTCAGCTAACATGGATCTTGCATTTATAATCCATATCATCCTCGTAACCTATCTTGTCTCCTTCTAGACAGTAATTCCTGAAATCAAATAATAAATAATATACCTAGGCCTAGACGTGGCTGATGATCCCAACACACACAACACAGCACAACAGCACGAGCAAATGCAAATCATGGCAAAACTGGTGGTATGCATATCAAAGTCAGGAAAGTGACAAGGCCCACATAAGTGGACAAACTTCTCTAGTAGGAGATCCTGTTGATTTTTCCAATGAACAAGGATATACCAAGTGAATCTCGCTCCCTCTACAGTGACAGTTAGACGATTTGAAAAGGGTTTTTGTCTCTCAGTGTATGTGTTTCCAAAAGCCAAGCAAATATATAATATCATGAAATTCAAAGCATATCTCTAGCAAAAATATCTTCCATATGACCACGATCAAATCAAAAACGAAGAAAAAATAAAATTTAAGGCAAGCTTAAAATGGAAAGTATAAGGAGACAGAATTAAGGACGTGCCTGTTGCCACTGCAAAACTCGAAGAGCTTGCCAGTGGAGGAGAAGATGATGACCGCCATCTCAACTTCACACAGAACCGATAGTTCTTTAGCTTTCTTTAATAAACCTCTCTTTCTCTTTGAGAAACACACTTGACGGCTGCTTTTGTCTTCGATTCGTTGTAACTGCACCTTCCCTCTCACCATGACCGATCCACCAAGGAGTGATCTCTGCGTTCTGTTTCACAAGAAGAAAATGAAGCAGTGTAGCTTAGTCAGAGAGAAAATGGAGAGACGATTGGGGATTCTTATAGATTTGAGCAGAAACAGTGAGGAATCGAGTTGGGTGAGTTGGTGATTCCGGGTTGAGTACTATAAATGACTGGCACGTGGACGCTTATGATGGCTTCAATTTCCGTATTTGTTTTCGGGCTTAAAATGGCTAATTCTACTTTTGTCCTTTGTAATGCGGTTTTTTCCTTTAAAAGCTAGAGCTGTTGATAATGGTCGCTGTGGTGTGTATATTTTATTAATGGGGTGTTTGATAAGGTGGTTATGGTTATTTTTTTATTTAAAAATATATTATAATAATATTTTTTTAATTGTAATTTTTTTTTGATATCAGTGTATTAAAATAATCTAAAAATACTAAAAAAATAAAGAAATTTTTTTATTTTTTTAAATATTTTTAAAATACAAAAATAAATAAGATATAAAAGCATGTGACGTTAAGTAAATACCCGGGAGTTATTTACATGAAACCGAAGTATTGGCTACATGCTGTAAATATTATAATAGAAATAAATAAATGAAGACATTTTATATATATAAAAAATAATAAATAAAAAAATCCCAATATAATTAATAACATTGACTGAAATTAATTAAAAAATATACCATGTTGGTTGAAATTCATAAAAATTAAACTATTTTTTAACACTAACTAGAGGTGTGTTTGTTTTGCAAAACAAATATTTACCTACAATTTATTTTTATTTTAAAAAACCATTCTCTTGAAAAACGATTAGTTTAAATTTTTTTAATGTATTAAGAAAAAACATTTTTCTATGGAAGTAAAATAATTATTTGTCATTAATAGTTATAATTGAGCGGTGGTGATGAGACGAGAGAAATTAAATGTTTTTTAAGTTATCTAGTTATAAAGAGATTTTTCACTGAAAAAAAAAGATATTAAGATTATAACTATTTTTCATGAAAAATCAAAATATTAGTTATCTTATTTTTTTTATATTTGTGATAATATAATTATTAAATATTTCTTTTATTTCTTTTTATGAAAAAGCACTTATTAACACTAACAAAAAGTATTTTTATCCTTAATATTAAAAATATATCTATTAACCAAATATGAAAATATAAAAGAACATAATTTTAATCTTATATATTGATAAAAATTCTTGTATATAAAAGAAGAATATTGTATTATTCATCATTCAGTTTTCCTTTTCATTTATAAAAAATGAAAGACTCGTGAAATAAATTTTTTATAAAAGAGATCATGTAATTAAAAATAACAAACTATATTTTGAAAAGTATTATTATGGATAAATAAATAAAAAAACTAGACTTTTAAATTACTAATTACCCAATAATCTCTATAATTGTAATTTCTTCAATTACTATTCTTTGTCATAAAAGGAGATGAAAATGCACTCAATAATAATATTTTGATGGTGTTTAATAAAGAGACAAGACATCAGGGATGAAATGATTGTAGGACACGAGAAGCTAAGATGTAATTGATTTGTAAAGTGGACAAAAAAAGATAATTTTTGCTCCTATATTTGTTTAATGGTAAGAGGTGAGATCTAGATCATACATAATACAGAGAATATTTATTTTATACTTATAATGAATTTTTTTGTGCATGTTATGTTAGACATGTGATTTAATCATGTTTTAACATATTTTTAAATATATATATTCTTCAATAATTAAAAAATAAATATATTTTTAATTTGAAAATTAAAATGTTAAACACGCGCATTCACGCATACACATTCACATAAATTATTATTGTAACTTTAAATTTCGTAGATGTTTGTTTTAAAGATAAAAGTTGAGTTTTATATGTGAGATTAAAAAAAAAAATTAGCTTTTATAATTGAATTTTGTGTATAATTAGATTCTATCCAACCACAACATGAAGTTGTAAATCCTTACAGCGCTGATCAACTATAACAACGGATTGTATGATGATGTTGTTTTTTAAAATATTTTTTATTTAAAAATAAATTAAAATAATTTTTTTATTTTTAAAAGTTTATTTTTAACATTAATATATTAAAATAATCTAAAAATATTAAAAATAATCTTAATAGCAAGTAATCGTCTATGAAAACAATAATTGCTTAATTTGGATGACGTCATTCGTCGCTTGTGATTTCTGAAGGCACGCTTAGAGCAGGTGATTAGTTAAGACGGCAACTATCATTATCATTTTTTATTTTGGTAAATTTAAAGGCCGAAAGTGAGACACCTGGAACCCTTTAGCATTTCAGATATTTGACGAAATATCCTCCTAGGCTTTAGGCCGTTTGTATGCGAATTTGGTCTCGTATAGGCCGAAGGTCACCGCCATACGGAGATATTTTTATCAAATTCGAGGGGTATTTATCTTGGATAAAATATTTTATAGAAAAATGATATTTTTTTTATATATTTAATAAAAAACTGCTTAACATTAAAGACTTCACCATCCACTTTTAAATTGGAAATATAATATATTTACTAAAAAATACTTTCAGTTCATAAAAAATCTTACAGATAATGATTTATTAACTAGTTGGCTGTTCTTCGCCGTCAAAAAAAAAAAAAAA
>Ga0325404_1001055_pt1 | contig 28728 bp, 16 predicted proteins | sample PopdelMetagenome_18_FD_205664 | JGI IMG/M metagenome (GOLD analysis project Ga0325404, IMG submission 205664) | Populus deltoides microbial communities from Bellville, Georgia, United States - Xylem-Control-R1 | ecosystem: Host-associated > Plants > Phyllosphere > Stem > Wood/Secondary xylem...
TTCTACAAATAATCATTGTTGCATTAAAAAAAAAATACTTGATCTGACTTGTAACTTAGTGCAACCCAATGATGTAATAAACTTACTAAAATAAAACAATTAACATGAAAATGTAAAGATATGATTAGGGATAGGAACATGAAGACAAAAAGTCCGTTTGATATTGTAGTACCAGTTGCTTTTCAAAATACTTTTCACTTTGAAATGCATCGAAATATTTTTTTATTTTTTAAAATTTGTTTTTAATACTATCATATCAAAATGATCTGAAAACATCAAAAACAAATTAATTTAAAGTAAAGAAATATATTTTTTTCAAAAGTGTTTTTGAAATGTAAAAACAAATATACTATAATATTGATAAAGCAATTAATATATTTTAATGATTTCCTTAAAATTTGTGCATTATGCTTTATTTTTAAGAATACTTAATCCAGGAATGAGAGAATATAATCTATATTTGTTATGAACATATTATTAAATAGATATTCAACTATTTTCTTTACTTTATGTATCTCCTTTTATTTTGTTCAATTATTTCTCATAAATAGATTCATGTGTTAATTTATTACTCATGTACTTGTAAATCAAAGTCATTTCAATATGATTAGGGAGTGAGATTATTTAGTTTCTCATTATATTTTGTTTATTTATTTATTTATTTATACTTTTAATTTTTTATTATGTTATCAACTAACACTATAACTAACCGAGTATGAAAAATTTTCTTTGTTATTCTATTTGATATCATATTTAAATTCAAAATTTACCTTTATTCATAAGATCAAAACAAATATGACTCTATAGCATTAAAAGACAATTAACCTCATTTCTAGAAATCTAAATTTTATCATCCATTACTAGGCATTAGTTCAATTACCAAAAAATAATTCCTTTGCCCTCTACTAGATATTATTCCCACTTTTGGGAATCTAATTTACTCGCTTATTACTAGGTATTAGTTCCATTACCAAAAACTAATTTCTCCACCCCTTACTAGGCATTATTCCTACTTCTGGGAATCTAATTTCATTGCTCATTTCTGAGCATTAGTTCCATTACTAGAAACCAATTCCTTTACCTCTTACCAGATATTATTTCCACCTTTGGGAATTTAATTTCGTTGCCCATTACCAGGAATTAGTCCCATTACCAGAAACTAATTCCTTCACCCCTTATCGAGCATTATTCCCACTTCTAGGAATCTAATTTTGTTGCTAATTATTGGGCATTAGTTCTATTACCAAAAAATAATTCCTTATTTTTTAAACCATAATTCTTACACATAATATCATTGCATCATCAAAACTACTGTAATAAACTAAGTAAAGAAAAAGGTTGAGTACATGACACCTACATACTGTAGAAGCTCTAGTAGTACCTTCATATTGTTGCACAGCGCCTGTGGCTTCTCATGCATCAACAAGTATACCATATTATTTTCCATTCTATGTACAGTTTACCTAATGATATTTTAAATAAATTTCTTTCAACTTAACCTTCATGTCCAATTAAATCATCATTGAATTTTCATTTCTCATTAAATCTATTTTCGGACTTAACTTAACAAAAAAAACTTCTACAACTCATACACTCATATATATTCTCAAACTTCATTTTTCTAACCATTACCAATTTAAATCTCACATCAAGAACTAATACTATCAAACAAGTCAATAAGCACATTCATTTCCTTCCAATTAGGCATATGAAAATCATTTATTTCTTAACACGTTCTTCAAAACACAAATAAATTCACTAACTCTTACCCATTCTCCTTACACATAAAAGTTCTAACAAAACTCAATAACAATTTCATCAACATCTATAGTTTCTCTTTTATATGATCATGTTCATACATGCATTATATCACACAAACAATATCGCATTTGCATCAATTTATTTATTTATTCTTTCTTTTTTTGGTCGGCACCCTAACTTCTTCTAATACTATGATTTATTTTAAAATACATTTTATTAAATCTTCATTTTCGTGAGAAAGTCAAATACATTCACAATAACATTCATCTTTAGGTTCAATATCCTCCCTTAATTTAATTTTTTTTTAACAATGTACACATTTAAATCAATCTACATAACCTAACTAAACTCATTTAAAATCATTTCCTTCACAAAATTATACATTAATCTATCACAATATCACTTAACTATGCATAATTATATTACATAAAATTTAGCACTTCATTGGCCAACCAATGAGCCCTTAATGACCTTGTGATTTTTTTCATTATTTCAACCAATTTCATCACTCAACACAACTTAATCTAAATCAATTTGTTCAATTTATAGTCAATTTGCATTTCTCCTAAATCTCCACCATAAACCCTAGCATTAATTTCATAAATTAAACTTCAATTGTTATTCATTTCATACAACTTGCTAGATTAGCTTTAGAACTCCTAAATGAACAGTCAAAACTTTCCGCGTTCCACCCTTTTTTCCTCTTCTTTCTTTACTTTCTCTCTCATACTCAATCCTCTCTCTCTCTCTGATCTTTTTTAGTTTCTAGTGTGGATGTGCTTTTCCTCTCAAAACCCTCTATTTTCACTCATAAACCTTAATCTAGCCCTTCAAGATGAAAGAAAGGAAGAAGAAGTGAAATTATTGTTTTCTCTTACTACACCTGTAAGGTTAAATCAAGGATAACAGTAAAATGGTCTGACCGTTTTGAAAATGATCTAACCGGTTTATGTAAATCAGTCTAGCTATTTTTTAAAATGGCTGGATTGTTTTTGCTACTGGAAAAATATACATTTTTGGCCAAAAACTCCTTTTCGTTTATCTTCTTATCCCCCTTTTCTTTTCATTTACTATTTTATTTCATTACACCATAGTTAATTACTAAATATTCTTATTGAATAGTTTAATAATATTAGTTCCTTACTCATACATTTTAAATGTATAAGCACCAAAAGCAAACATCTTCATGATACATATATTACAATCTACATATAATACAAATTACATCTAAAGCAAATATATTACATTCCACAAAATAAACAGATTAAAACACAAAGCCCATATTTAATGCTCCGCATCACCTCGTGAAAAACCTTATACATAACATTAATAAGAAATAAGAAAGATAACACATTAAAGATGATAAAGCTATTATGTTCACAAGTCTTCAAAATATATCAAATTATACTTCATCACCAACTTACTATATATCAACATTAATAACTCATTCATAATTTATTAATCCTATACTTATAAGACCTCTATAACCAACACTCATTCCTTAATTTTTAATTTGGTAATTCACAATTTTACCTTGAACTCGGCTAACCCTTATAAATAGCTAACAATCAAACCGGTTATTCCATACGAATTACCCAACATTACCAATAATTCCATACTAACCGGTAATTCATACTAACCAACCGGTAATTTCATACCAACCAGTAATTTTATACTAACCGGTAATTCATACTAACCAACCGGTAATTCCATACCAAGCGGTAATTCCATACTGATCGGTAATTCCATACTAACAGGTAATTCATACTAACCAACGGTAATTCCATACCAACCGGTATTTCATACTAACCAATCGACATCCCAATTATAATACCAGCAGTTTCTTCTTCTACTTCTTCCATATCAACATGTCATAAACAACTCATAACTAATAATGAAACTTTGAATTTTAAAAGAAAGTGATGAATAACCTACCGTCTGCTTGTGATGGCCCAGCTCCTCCTGCCTGATGCACTGCTCTCGATACAACTCCTGAATCAATTAGATTGCACTACATTATTAATCCATTATTATTTCTCCTACGTGCCTAAATTTGAAGCACGTAATATCTTTTATTTAATTGGGGTTTACACCAAAATTTTCATTCATTTGTCACCTCATTTTCAACATATAGTTTTAATCAATTTTCTTCTTTTAACTCACTTAAAGAATTCCCCATGAACTTTGCCTACCATTTATTTATTCTTTCTTATCATGTTCTTATGATGTTTCTTCACTTGTTTATATTTTGAATACTTCAAATAAGATAAAGAATATCATTTCTCAAACATAAAACAATCAAAACCTCATTCCTATATTTCCTCATCCTTAATTACAAGTTTTTTTCTTCAAAATTATTCAATTTATTTCTTAATTACTACTTACATTCACTATTTCTATACTATTCTACCTCAATTCCATCATGTTTACTATTTTTCTCAAAATCCTCAAATTCTCATAAGAATCCTAATTTAAAAAAAATCAAGATTATGAGAAATTAAATCAAATTTAATTGTCATTGTTTGATAACTTACTCAAATAAACCCAAAAACACTTTATTCAAGTAAGAATCTAGACTTTTCATGCTTACCAATCTAAGTTCTCCCAACTTTTCTTCTCCTCCTAGTGTGGCTAGCCCTCCTCACCTTTCTTATAGCTTCCTTCACTTGATTCGTCCTTAATTTAATGTTCCAAGTCTTTCAATCTTACAAGTTTCAAAGCTCTCTCTCTCACTCACTTTTTCTTGTTTTTCTCTTAATTTCTAACGTTCTTCTCTTATTTTATTTTTTTCTTTTCACATTTGTTACTGCCCAGTCGGCAGTTCATAACAGAAAAGGGGCCGCCTTGTTTTATTTTTAATGGCAAATTACCATTTTACCCTTAATGAGTATTTTTGCTTCGATTTGACGGTCCTTATTCTTTGCTAGCACTACTGAGCTCCGTTCATATTAAAATTTTAACCATATTTTATTTAATATATTTTAAGGTTCCTCATAAAATTTCAGCTCAATTTGATGGTCGGATTTAAAATTATATCCAATAACATAAAACTTGTCAAATTATGATTTTTCGTCAAATTTCTGAATTTCTTTAAAAATTCTGAAATTTTAACCCAAGCTAAGGAATCATATTAGAAGGTTCCACGCAAATTTTTAGAATTTTCTGATAACCCAATCAAGAGTTACAAATTGTTTTCCTTTTGTTTTACATGAAACTAGTCAATTTATAATTTTTCGCCTAGAGATTTTACAATTATACAACTAAAAAATTATTAGCACTTTTAATATTTAACAAAATTAGTTGAACCCAAAACGACAAATAAAATAATACATACGCAAGGTTAATTTAGTCGTGTAATTTTTCAAGCTATTAATTATAATTTCAACCAAATTACAGAATGTTTAATTTTCCAAATTAATAATAATAATAAGAAGAAGAAGAACGGTAAAAACCACCTTTGCATGCACAAAATAATGAGCATTGGCATTTAGCCCGTTGAGCTCCCTCTCCCAAAACTACCCTCCAGAACAACCAAACCACTCTTCAAAGCTTCCACAATCCCGTAATGACCAAACAATATCAAAGGCTGTCATAATAAAAAACCAACGTTAATGTTTTTGAAAAAAATTCCCGAGCTCTACCTTCTCCGTTGCTATTAATATCCAGGATTCAACCATCAACAACAGTGTACTCTCTCTCTCTCTAAAAAAATAAAAACTCTTAAAAAATAAATGAAATTACCACTTTCTCTCTAGAAATAGTCTTTCTGTTTTACTCTTCAAAACGCCCTCTCATGCTCTCTCATTATTATTTAAAACTCTAATTTATCATTGTTTGATTTAGTTATCGACTAAAATTAGAGAGAGAGAGAAGTGAAACTGCGAGGCGAAATGTTTGAAACGGCGATGCTGGAGTTTTTAGTGCCGGGAGATCTAGGTGACGGTGATGGCTGTGATATTTATGATCGTGACTTACTGGTCTTTCTTGTGGAGGTGGCAGAGATGATGGTGGTGATTTAAGAGAATTCTGGACATGGCATTGATGATAAGGACAAATATATGTTAATCTTGATTCTTATTATCTTTTTTAAACTTTGATTTTTTTCATTCAATGATATTTTTTTAATGTGCCGAGATAGATTTTTGTGGTTTTTAGTTTGTTTTCATGAATTCAATTTCGTGTGAAATCTTGATATCTTAACATTATTTTTTAATGTTTTTTGGGTTTTAAATGTATAATTTGATTCTTTCTTTATTTTTATTTGATTTTTTATTGTTTTAGATAATTAGTGTTCTCGTTGTGGATTGTCTGAATGCGTGAAGATTTTTTTCATGAATTTTGTGTGGGCAATGTCATTGATCCTTTGAAAAAGTCCAATCTTTTTTCAAAAAATAAAATAAAATAAAACTGTGATGTGTAATTGATTTTCGATGATTAATATTTTCAATGCAAATAGTTTGATTTCTTTGTTTGTTGTTGGTGGGAAAGTATTGATTTGGTTTTTTTTCTCATGTTGTTGGGTGATTTTTTTGCAATTTCACGTGTTTCCTTGCTCTTGTGGATATCAACACTTCTGTTTTCGTTGTCAATTCAAGGAAGCTTGGTGCATAATCACATTGTTGGGCTTTGGGACATTTTTGAAATTTACCAGAACACAGTGGTATGTTGACAATTTTTAGTCTGTTTATAGATATGCAGTAGAGTGAAGACCCAATCTATTAGGGCATCCAAACATTTGGATTATGGAATTTGCCTCTAACACTCATGTTTTTTTCTTTTCATCTACCCATTTTCTACTCTCAGGTAAAGATCTTGATGTTGTTCTTAAAGCTACTCCTGTATTACTTGAAAGAGAAGCTAGGATCATTATTGTCCAGATATTTCAAGGCCATGTATACTTGAATAAGAGAGCGCAGAAGATTATCCATTATGATCTAAAGCCTGTGAAAGTATTTTTTGATGGATTCGGTATCGTAAAAGTTACTGATTTTGGTATTAGCAAGATAGTGGAGGAAGATGTTGGATCCCAGGGAATGGAACTTACATCTCAGGGAGCTGGAACTTATTGGCAAGTAACACTGAAGTTTGTCATATGTGATTTTGGATGTTGTAAATGTTTGATCTTTTGCTTCAAGAAATAAATGCACTTACAGTAAGTTCCTAGACAATTATTTCCCCCTCTCTTGATAAATCTTCTCTAGTTTAGCTATATGGGCAAAATTCTGATTCCGTTTTCTTCTCTTGTAATTTTAGGTATTTGCCACCAGAATGCTTTGAGCTCAGCAAGACCCCTTTAATATCATTGAAGGTATATTTCTCTCCATCAAGGACATTTAGTCATAGCCATAGCCATAACTATAGCCAAGAGAATAAAATGCATTTACTGAAATGAGAATGTCCCTATTTTTTTAGGATTCATGGTACTCTTACTCGTTGTTCACCTGCTATTCGGTGATTGAGTCTATTTAGACCTCCATGAGAATTTCAAAGAGTTGGTTATCACATAATAAAATTGACTGCTTAAGCTTCATCTATTTAACCTTATTCAAAATGCCTTTTCTTGGGATGCAGATTGATGTCTGGTCAGCTGGAGTTCTGTTTTAAGGAACTGATTGGATCATGGTTAATTTATTAATTTTTCTTTTGAGCCTTCTTTGTTTCATCAATTTATTTGATTTTATGTGGATTTTCTATCTTTCAGGCATTACCCGAGAAGAATAGGTCAAAATCTAATATATGTGGGCTTTCTTTTGAATTTGAATGGACATTGACTAGTGAAACTAAGATGAAAACTAATATTATGAATTTTTAGAATTTTTATTTTTAATTATTTTTTTAAAATAATATTATTTTAGAATAAATTTAGATTTTTTATTATAATTTATGAGTTTCTCTGTCAACTCACAACATGAATCTTGAATTAAATTTAATAACTATGAGAAAAACTTTTTTCTTCAAAATGACATAAAAGAGTGACATAAAAAAAGGACCTATTTGTATTAAAATGAAAATATTTTTATCACATATTATAATAGTATGGGTATTCCTAATAGATTCATGGGGATCCCATTTGTACTTGAGAAAAAAGAAAAAATCTATCCGTTAACAGCCTAGAAAAATCAAATCGGCATCACAATCCTTTTCCCTGATAACGTTAAAAAACAACCCGTCTGTTACACTTCCACTTCATTGATTTTGATTTACAAGGCACGAAAAAAAAATTCCTTGATCTTTCAAGTTCCTCTTTTCTTTGCCTGTTTAATTCTGTATCAACAATGGAGTTCCACGGTGGAGACAAAGTACAAGTATGGAGCGAAGAGGCAGGATTTCTTGGATCATATTATGCAGCGCACAGCGGTCAAGAAACTTGAGGCCAACTCTTAAGTAGTGCAGTACGAGAACCTAGTGGAAGAGGAAAATATGTCAAAGCATCTGATAGAGACACACCGCAAGCCCAGCGCTAAAACACACCGCTGGAGCACCATACTCAACGGCCTTAACCTGCGCACCCACCCAACCCCTAAACCATTAACTCGCTGTTACACGTAGAAATGAAATAAACAATCTAAGAAGAGGGAATTTAAAATACCGTTAAGTCAAACGGTGCGTTTTGATTTTTCAGTTATAATCAATACTATGCGTTTAATGTTCAAGTGTAAAAACCACGTGCTTATAATCATAAGAAGGAAGAAACTGTTATATATAGAAGAATTCTGTTGATAGCAAAAACATGAAATGAGAATGATATAACAAATTCCTTGATTTTCGGAACACACTCTCCATCTCTCTCTCACTCGTCCTTCTACATTCTTTATCTACAATCTGTGTAATTCCTTTCTTGATCTGCCATTGCTATCATCTTCTTATTTGTTCATTAACTCTGGCAGTAATATTACTGTCAAGTATTCATAATCCTAAAAAGTTTCTCCAAGTGGTATCAGAGCAGCATCTTTCAACTCGATAATGCCACCAAAAACGAGGTCCCAAGATGCCAGGAAGGCGGATGAACCCAACAATCCGGAGCAGGCTCAAGCGTATGATCAAATACAACAATAGCTTAATGACACCAGGGCAGATACCAATATACGTTTTCGCGAGCTTAAGGAGGTCCTTGATGCCCTTGTCTTTCGTGTAGATTCAGTCTTGTAGAACACTCAACTCTCTGCCAGTGAAACCAATCCACACAAGGTGCCTCAACAACAACCACCTGCACCTTAGTACACTACTGTGAGAGACTTCTCAGTTAAGTTCAATGGAACCAATGAAGGTACACCTCCCTATTATCCCCTGCGTAGACCAAAACGAGAGTTCCCTGTCTTTGAGGGAAATGATGTCCTTAAATGGATTTATAAATGCAATCAGTATTTTGATGTGGAAGAGGTTGCTGAGCATGGTAAGCTCAAATTGGCTTCTTACTATTTGGATGGGATGGCTTTGTGTTGGCACCAGAATTTCATGAGAAGTTTGGGGGGGCAGGTAGTGCCTTGGCCAGAGTATGTAGAAGCCTTATGTTGTAGGTTTGGGGGGGAAAGAAATCCATTAGAAGAACTCATCGAGTTAAAACAGAAAAACGACTTACAAACCTACATTAAGGACTTTGACATTCTGTGGAACCGATCAGAGATTTCTGAAAAAAATGCACTGATATTTTTTATAGGAGGATTGGAAGTGGAGGTCAAGAATCTGATAAAAATGTTTGAACCAAAAACTCTCAAACAAGCTTATACCCTTGCCCGTTTACAGGACAATACACTCACCCACCAGCGCTACAGCTCAAATCCTACTAAACAAACCTACCAACCCACTGCGTATGCTCATCAAAGTAAACCATACACTCCAACCAGCTACAGCAAAAACCTACCAGGATCTTCCAGCAACACTTCTAAACCATTTTCCAATGGGTTGCTACCCACTCCCCCACCCTATAACACCAACCCAATCAACAGAACCACTAGACCTATCAGAAACAAGGACTTAAACGAGAGGAGGGCTAAGGGTTTATGTTTCTGGTGTGATGAAAAATTTGTTCCTGGCCATCGGTGCCAGAACAAAAAATTGTACTCCCTGTGTGTTGTTGAAGAGGATGGAGAGGGTAGTGATGGGGACGGGGTGATTGAAGAAGAACAAGTCACTCATAACCCACACCTTTCTCTCAATGATTAGAAGGGGTAGCAGGGCTTAATACCTTAAGAGTCACTGGCAGGGTAGAAAAACAACCCTTGTTTATTTTGGTTGATTCAGGCAGCACCCATAACTTCATTAGCAATCAGGTGGCAGAGAGGTTACATTGCAGACTCACCAGCATTAAAGCCTTGATTGTACAGGTTGCTGACGGGGGACTCATGACTTGTTCTTCTGTGTGCAACAACTTCCAATGGTCAATGCAGGGAGTGTCCTTCGAGACTGATGTGTACACACTGGACCTCCAAAATTGCGATATGATCTTGGGTATCCAGTGGTTAGCTAAACTGAAAACCATTGTTTGCAATTATGAGGAGATGTGGATGGCATTTAGGTGGCAGGGCCAAGAAGTTTGCATCAAGGGGGACAAGCCAATACCAATGGAGACTATTCAAGTAGAGCAACTCAATGGCTTATTGTGTAACACCAGCCTAATAGCTGAAATTAGCCTTTGCAGCTTACACAGCATTGATAGTCCAAGCAATGTAGAACAGCCAATGTCTACCAAGTTACAGCCCTGTGCTCTTCCCCACACTGGTTTTGCAGCCTTACGGGTGAGCTACCAAGAGATTTTTGAGGAACCTAAGCACCTGCCACCCCCTCGCAGCCATGATCACCAGATACCTTTGAAGGAAGGTACTGATCCAGTGAACCTCAGACCCTACCGACATTCCAGCTTACAAAAGGATGTGGTAGAAAAGATGATCCAAGAAATGCTGGACTCAGGTACTATTCAACACAGCCATAGCCCTTTTGCTTCTCCCATAGTTCTAGTCAAGAAGAAGGATGGATCTTGGCGGCTCTGCATTGACTACAGGGCACTGAACAAACTAACTGTGAAGGATAAGTTTCCTATTCCCCTAATTGATGAGCTCTTAGAAGAATTGGTTGGGGCCACTATCTTTTCTAAGATAGACCTCAGATCGAGTTACCACCAAATCCGGATGTCTCCTGAGGATGTTTACAAGACAGCATTTAAGTCACATAATGGGCACTATGAGTTCCTGGTCATGCCCTTTGGCTTGACCAATGCCCCAGCAACATTCCAAAGTTTGATGAACTACATCTTTCGGAGTTACTTGCGCAAGTTTATCCTTGTTTTCTTTGACAATATCCTCATCTACAGCAACACCTTGTCCGACCATTTAGGCCACTTGCAGACTGTGTTTGAGCTTCTGAAGACTAATGACTTGTATGCCAAGGCTAGTAAATGTGTTTTTTACAACAACCAGGTTGAGTATCTTGGCCACATTATTTCATCAGCAGGGGTGGCCACTGATCCTCAGAAAATTAAGGCCATCATCGACTGGCCTGTTCCAAGCAACATCAAGCAACTTAAAGGGTTTTTGTGGCTCACAGGGTATTACAGGTGATTTGTCAAGGGCTACGGTACCATTTGCAAACCTTTGACACAGCTACTCCAAAAGGATGCCTACCGTTGGACTGACACAGCCACTGCAGCCTTTCTTCAGCTTAAACATATCATGACTAACCCCCCAGTGTTAGCATTGCCAGACTTGCATAAACATTTTGTTGTTGAAACAGATGCCAGCAGCAAGGGCATGGGGGCAGTTCTGATGCAGGAAGGCCATCCAATTGCGTTTATCAGCAAACCATTTGGCCCTAAACAGTAAACACTCTCTACTTATGAAAGAGAACTACTTGCTATTCTATTGGCTGTCACAAAATGGCATCACTATTTATGAGGTAAGCATTTCACCATCCGCACCGACCACATCAGCTTAAAATATTTGTTGGAACAGAAGGTGACCTGTCCCTCCTAGCATGTGTGGCTGGCCAAACTTCTCAGCTTTGACTACGAGATTGAATTCAAGAAGGGGAAGGACAATATTGCAGCAGATGCACTTTCCAGGATAACTTGTGCTGAGCTGAGCACCTTAACAGTTTCTACCATTACCACCTCAATTATGGATGAAATCAAGGCGACATGGGAAGGTGATCAGGCTATCCAAACCATCATTCAGGAGCTAATCAGGGATCCCAATTCTCATCCCCACTACTCGTGGGTTAACCACTTATTATGCAGAAAGGGAAAGATAGTAGTCGGTCGCAATATACTTCTGCAGAATCGCCTCATTGCCTTGTACCATGACTCAGCTGTGGGAGGCCATTCTGGGGCTACTGTTACAGCCAAGAAGGTAGCTAATGGGTACTACTGGAGGGGACATCAGAAGCATGTCAGACAATATGTTAGGGACTGTCCCGTTTGTCAGTTGAATAAAACAGAAAACATTTGCACACCAGGATTGCTGCAACCACTGCCCATACCACAGGCCCCGTTCATTGACATTAGCATGGATTTCATCGAAGGGCTGCCTAAATCTAAAGGCAAAGAGGTCATCTTCGTAGTTGTGGACAGGTTCAGTAAATACGCACACTTCATGGCCATTCCACATCCATACACTGCCAGTATTGTGGCCAGAGTCTTTCTTGATAATATTTACAAACTCCACGGACTGCCAGCCACTATTGTCAGCGATAGAGATGTTGTTTTTCTGAGTCTTTTCTGGAAGGAGCTCTTCGCCAAACAGGGAGTCAAACTGTGCTACTCCACAGCCTACCACCCACAATCAGATGGGAAAACAGAGGTGGTCAACAAGTGCTTAGGAAACTATTTACGCTGCATGACAGGAACCTCACCAGCTCAATGGGTCAAGTGGCTGCCATTAGCTGAATGGTGGTACAACACTAACTACCATACAACTACTAAATCTACTCCCTACGAGATCCTTTACAGCTACCCTCCTCCACTACATATTCCATACATAGCCAGAGATTCACCGGTCGAAGCAGTGGATGCATTTTTGTCCAAGCGGGAACACATGTTGATGACTATCAAGCAAAATCTGCAGGGTGCTTAAAACAGGATGGTCCAGCTAGCCAACAAGCATCGTAGTGAGAGATCATTTGCAATAGGTGATATGGTGTACGTCAAACTCCAACCTTATAGACAAAAAACTCTGGCTCATAGACAATCCCAGAAACTGGCCTCTAAATACTATGGCCCCTATCAGGTTTTAACAAAGATTGGTACCGTGGCCTATAAGTTACAACTACGCGACTCTGCAACCATACATCCAGTTTTTCATGTGTCTCTCCTCAAGAAGAAGGTAGGGAATCGCGAGGTCCTCTCCACGCTGCCTTCCCTGCCAGTGGAACCCCCTCTCCATCCTCAAGCTATACTGGAGCGACGACTGGTCAAGCGAAATCACCTAGCTGCCACTCAAATGCTCGTTCATTGGGCAGGTCTCACACCGACTGAAGCCACATGGGAATTTGCTGATGATTTGGGTCAACGATTTCCTTAATTTGACCTTGAGACAAGGTCCATTTGAAGGAGGGGCAATTGTTACACGTAGAAATGAAATAAACAATCTAAGAAGAGGGAATTTAAAATACCGTTAAGTCAAACGGTGCGTTTTGATTTTTCAGTTATAATCAATACTATGCGTTTAATGTTCATGTGTAAAAGCCACATGCTTATAATCATAAGAAGGAAGAAACTGTTATATATAGAAGAATTCTGTTGATAGCAAAAACATGAAATGAGAATGATATAACAAATTCCTTGATTTTCGGAACACACCCTCCATCTCTCTCTCACTCGTCCTTCTACATTCTTTATCTACAATCTGTGTAATTCCTTTCTTGATCTGCCATTGCTATCATCTTCTTATTTGTTCATTAACTCTGGCAGTAATATTACTGTCAAGTATTCATAATCCTAAAAAGTTGCTCCACTCGCCCGCTCAAACCCAGTCCTCCACTACTCCTCATCTTCTTCTTCAAGCCAAACCCCTTTCTAGTCGATGAAGTGACAATCTCGTAAGTTTTCTTGCTAATCTTGCTTCGCTACGCCGTGGTCTTAATGCCTGTATTTGTTACTTAGAACTTAGGGTTTGAGACTTCGATTTTTGTATGTTCTGTAAATTTCTTGAAGTTGAAACCCTAGTTAGTAGTTAGTTTTTTTAAGCATTTATTTTTTAATCCTGGAAACTGTTTTTTTTTAATTTCCTGTTTTAAAAAGCATGAAATAATTTCAGATTTTGGATCGTACAGAGATAGGCAAGCTAATCCTTTTTTTTTTTGAAAATTTAAATTAATTTTTTTCTGTCTCTAACAGTAAGAAAACTCCGCTAATGGTGCTGTTCTTTAATCTCTTTGATAGAAGGTGGATGATTCTGTAATTTCAGGATGTTTGTAAAGCAGGTAATATCGTGCCGGAAGTGGGAAATGTAGTGTTGTTGGTGTCTCTTATTTTGCACCCTTACTAATAATTGGATATTCTAAAGTGGGAAATGTAATGTTGAGGAGGAGAATACTTAGCAAATGGGTTCAGTTGTTGGTGTCTCTTATTTTGCACCCTTACTAATAATTGGATATTCTAAAGTGAGAAATGTAATGTCGAGGAGGAGATTAAATATGGCCTCCCAATAAAGAAATGTATAAATGGTGCAGGAAGCTTATAGAGTTGATGAAACTTGGAAAGAACAAAACATTTAACAATGTTTTAGCTTGAAGGCAATGACATTTACAGCATGCATTCTTGCATGTCATCAGTGAAGAGTTCTAGGCCTGTTGATTTACTTGATTTAAACTTGTCAGTTAATAGCATTTGCATATGGCTTTAGGTGGAATCTTGATACTGGCATTTTTTTTCAGGCATTTAACCTGCTTGCTTAGTTCTCTTCATTGTGCAACCAACAATAGGCAGGGTATCCACTCATTCAGAAGTGTAACAAGTTTTTCATTAGCAGATTTGTGACCATGTCTAATGCTCGTTTTCTTCTTGATGCAGAGAACCAAAATCATATCAGATCTGCTGATATCTGTTTCAAAAGAATAGAGACAAGCCAGGATTAAAGTTCACCAAGATTCCTTACGACTTGGTAGTGTGGGTGTTATCGGGTATACTCACATCTTTTTAAGCTTGTCCTGAATGTGCTTGAATGATCTCTCTTGGTGTTCTTTGTGAGTGATAAAAGTAGAGATAAAAGATATTGATAAAAAAGACCACCAAATTAGATAATCCAGTCTGCAAGTTTTGGATTGTATAACATGTATGATGCGTTGAAGAAATAACAAAAAAACTAAAAGGATTGGTGAATCCACTGTATATCAAGAGACAACTTCCTATTCAATAGAACAGTGCAAAGTGCTTCTTAGCTGGCTTTTTTACCTCTTGCTCATTTCTTTTTGGCTGGCTTTCCCCCCTTCTATTCAGCTTATGTTGGTGGGCTTGGGCTAGGAGCATGCTTTTTTTTTCGTGTTAATTTCCCTTCATTCGGCATAGGGCATTATATTTTTGGGTTTGGGTTTCATTTGCTGGGGCTGGGATTGGGCTGCTAGCTATTGGGTTAAGCTCATCTTCTCCTTTGTTTATGTGAATTTTTTGTGTCTCTCTCTCCTGGTTTTCGTGCACTCTTCTCTTTCTCCATCGAAGCCACCAAGAACTAAGCTGTTAGGGTAAGGTGGGATTGCTTTTGTGTCTCTATTTGCTTTGCAATGATGGCGTAACTTATCAGCCTTCTTTTTCTTCTTTTATATCTGGGTTTTGGCTTGCTGTTTTTGGGGGATTTGGTGCTGATCTCGAAGGCTTTTGGCTCTGATTCGCCGGTCCTTTTTGCTTTATTGATTCATTGGAATTGCTGCCCATGAAAGGTGCTCCAAGTTGGCAAGTTGTGCAGGATGTTTGCAGGTTATACAAGGTGTTTTTGTGTTGGGAAGGTGTTGATCCTACGTGAGGCTGGATTTGTTTTGGGTTACCCAATCCATCTTCTCTGTTTGGGGGTTATAGGTATGGTTTTCATTTAGTTAGGTTTGGTGATGACTGATTCTCAGCTTGGTTTGGTTTGATTTGCTTTTTTATTTATTGCTATTCAGTACATCCTTGCCATGTTAAGTTAATTGAATTCAGGTTGAGCAGCACGTTAGCTATGGCAATCATGCCTTTTGCCCTAATTACCATCTTTCCCATCATGGGCAGATGGGGTTTGACTCTTTGGATTTTTTGGGTTGTGTCTATTTGAGTCTGATTAGGAGACTTGCAGAGAAGTTCTTATGTTATCCGATCTCTTTTTTCCATTGTTTTGCATTCATACTCTCTCTTTTTCTCAGTGGTTTAGCTCTACTTGGATTCCAATTGCTGTCATTTGTTTATTGTTAACTTCCAGGTTCCTATTATTCTTTCTTATCCCATTAAGAGTGCTTGTCATTTGCTCTTATTTGTTGTTGTGAGTTTGATTTTTGTAGTTTTATAAAGCTCAACTCTTTTTTGTAGCTTCCTTTCTCAGGCTTTCGGTACCTTTTGTGACTTTTTTTCTGTCGCAGCCACCTGGTGTTCCATGGCCTGGGTTCCTTTTTGTTGCTCCAATTCTAAAATTGTTATTATAGCCTATGTTATTTTCTCTCTTTTTTCCACTGTTTTGCATTCCTACTCTCCTTTTCTTAGCAGTTTAGCTTTACTTTGATTCTAATTACTGTCATTTGTTTATTGTTAGCTTCTAGGTTCTTATTATTCAATCTTATCCCATTGTCTTGAGTTAGTCATTTTGCTCTTATTTTTTGTGTTATGAGTTTGATTTTTGCAGTTTTATAAAGATCAACTCTTTTTTGCTGCTTCCTTTCTCAGATTTTCGATACTTTTTATGACTTTTTCTTGTCACAGCCACCTGGTGTTCCACGGCTTGGGTTGCTTCTTGTTGCTCCAATTCTAAAATTGCCATTATAGCCTATGTATTACTGGTGTGCTTCTTTTAGAGCCCATCCAGGTGTCTTATTTTGGGAGGCTTTTTATTCAGTTTAAGAGCATATTTGTTTTTTCCGCTTTTTTTTTTGTTGCTCACCTTTATGGTTTGGTTTAATTTGGTGTTCTTTTTCTGGTGGTGTCCTGCTTCTAGGAATATCATGTATCGGGTATCCCATTGGTAATATTTTTTTGTTTGGGTACCTATGTACCTCGGTTGAAAACTATCCGTATATAGCCTAGAAAAATCAAACCAACCTCACAATCCTTTTCCCTTTAGGAAAATAGTCAGGGCCAAAAACAACCCACCTGCAACACTTTCATTTCATTGATTTTGATTTGTAGTACACAAAAAACAATTTCTTGCTCATCAAGTTCCTCTTTTCTTTGCCTGTTATTAATTTCTTTAACAACAATGGAGTTCCACAAAGGAGACAAAGTAGAAGAGGGTCCGTGTATTTTGTGTGCTTAGAGACTACAGGGTTGAGGTTGCTTACCATGTTTCAAGTTTGAGGTTTCACTTGGATTGGTCTAATGGCTGGTGGGTTTCTTCAAAGAAAAGGGTTTCTTGATTATCTTATGTGTTCTTTTCTTGACTAGGAAACATTATCATTAATATCTTATGTTTTGTAGGTCAAGCTGTTGAATTGCTGCATTCATCAGAAAAAAGTGCGAGGGGCTTGGCTATTATGTGCTTGAAAAGCGTATTGTGCGGGACTGGTCAGAGCGTGTATGTTTGGTGTGTAAGGATTTCCTTATCCAAAACTTGGATAGCGCAATCCCATACACTGCAACCCCTTTCAGTTTGTTTTTCATTGTGATTTATTAATTTGTTTTAAATACAATCTTATTCATTTGTTGTGTGATGAGTATTTTAAATATCTGGGCTGAACGATTATTCCCTTTTTGATGAGTGTCAATAGTCAAATTTATCTCTTGTATTGCTATCCATGCAAACAATGCACTTAAGAGCTTTTGTTCTAGGGTCCCCTTAACTTTCCCTCTAAAAAGCTACATATCTAGACTACCATCAGACTTAACCTTAATCGAATAGACCCACTTACATCCAAGTGGAGACACACCTACAGGACAATCCACCACGTCCCAAGTCTTGTTAGTCTCAAGAGCACAGTTCCTCTTGTATGGCCTGCTGCCAGAATTGTTCTTTGACTACCTGTGAATAACCAGTAGGAATAACAATAGAAGATAGAGTGGCTGGCAATGCAAAAGTAGTATTTTAGCATTGTTCCTTGACTATTACTTTAGCCCCTCATGGCTTGCTTGGAAATGCATGGCAGTGTATTTTAACATCGACTAATAGGAAGATTGCTGCTTGTGCCTATGAATTTTTTTTTAATGCTGTGTTTTTCTTTTCCTTTAAGATTTCTCTAGACTATTTATCATTGACGTGAAATATGGTTTTCTGCCTTAAACATAATGTTACAAAATGGAATTCCTTGGCCATAGATATCCGAGGAGGTGTTTAAGCAGTGTTAGATTATCTTGACATTCAATTTGAAGACCCTTTATGCAGGATCTAAACTGTATTGTTTCATTTTATTTCCCGAAGCAAGGTAGCCCTTATATATTTCTGTCCTTTTCTCATGTGGAGGAGGCTCGGAGTAAGATTTCTTAAAATCAGTAAAGATGTATAATGAAATGTTGAATTTAATGCCCACGAGGAGTCCAAGGACTTGGAGAAGGTGCTCAAAAATCTTACGAAAGAAGTTCAAGCATTGAGCAGAGAGAAAGAGGAAGCAAAGAAATGACAAACATAAGCGATAAAAAAGCAGACAGAGCTTGAGCTTGATGTGAAAGACCTGCTAGAGAGAATTTCAGGACATATCCAAGCAAAGGTATCAAACTCTAACAAAGAGAAAAATGCTATTTATTGTTTGGGGATGAATGTTGAATGCTTTTATTTAACATGTGCTTTGCTTTTAGGACGATGCTATGATTTAACATGTGCTATGCTAAAATGTAAGGTATCTCATCAACTAAAATTTTCCACTTATTACTACCTAAGCTATAATTTTAGCTGAAAGTGCCTCACATTAGGTTTTTGTCGTCTATTGCAATAAACTAATGCATACACCTAACATGGTAGATAATAATACAACATAGTCTAGTACATGGACAATCTGCAAATAAGTAATTAAAACATCATTATTTAAGAATTATTTGGCATGTCTCTGGCTATGAGAAACTATCTGAAGCTTTTGTGGCATTCCAAGTTACTGCCATATTTCTGATATGCTTTCTGACAGGCCTCTTGCTTGCTATCATGCTTGCCTATATGCTGATGGGTGTATGGTAATATATTGCCCTAAAAGTTTATGTATATTCGTTGCTAACTCAGGTGCGTGACTTTTTGGAAGAAAATAGTTTATTATCATTTATTATTGCCACCTGTTGCACTAGAGGTGATAGACTGATGTTGCACTGATGTGTCGTGGCCTCAAACCCCAGAAAAATAATTTTCAGATTTTAAATCACCAATATGCCCTTTTAACCCTTCTTGGGAAAGGAGGATTTAGTAAGGTTTACAAAGTCAGAACTTCGGCAAGTATTCATTTGATAATAGAAATATTAACCTTTGCTTGTTTGATGAAAATTCATATTTACCATGTCAAGAGTATAGATCATTCTGTTGCCAATATTGGCAATTGTAAAATCATGTACTTTTGCAGTGATTTGAAATGAGAAATTTCCGGCAGGCTTATGATTTGGTGGAGCATAGGTATGTTGCATGTAAGCTACATGGTCTGAATGTTAATGTAGTGAGGATAAGAAACAAAGTTACATCCAGCACACACTGCGAGAGTACAATATTCATAAGACCTTGGTGCATAATCACATTGTTCGGCTCTGGGACATTTTTGAAATTGACTAGAATACATTCTGCACTATCTTAGAGTACTGTAGTGGTATGACATTAAACTCGACAACTATCAGTTTGTTTATAGATAGTAGAGTGAAGACCCAATCTATTACGACATCCAAACATTTGGATCATGGAAACCTCTAACACTCTGGTTTTTTTTCTTTTCATGTACCCATTTTCTACTCTCAGTTAAAGATCTTGATGTTGTTCTTATAGCTACTCCTGTATTACTTGAAAGAGAAGCAAGGATCATTATTGTCTAGATATTTCAAGGCCTTGTATGCTTGAATAAGAGAGCACAAAAGATTATTCTTTATGATCTGAAGCCTAGGACTGTTCTTTTTGATGAATTCAGTATCGCAAAAGTTACTGATTTTGGTCTTAGCAAGATAATGGAGGAAGATGTTAGATCCCAGGGAATGGAACTTACGTCTCAGGGAGCTGGAACTTATTAGCAAGTAACACTGAAGTTTGTCATCTGTGATTTTGGATGTTGTAAATGTTTGATCTAAATGCACTTGCAGTAATTTCCTAGTCAATTATTTCGTACTAAATCATGTCTAGTTTAGCTATATGGGCAAAATTCTGATTCCGTTTTCTTTTTTTGTAATTTTAGGTATTTGCCACCAGAATGCTTTGAGCTCAGCAAGACCCCTTTAATATCATCGAAGGTATATTTCTCTCCATCAAGGACATTTAGTCATAGCCATAGCCAAGAGAATAAAATGCATTTACTAAAATGAGAATGTCCCTATTTTTTAGGATTCATGGTCCTTTGACTCGTTGCTCACCTGCTGTTCGTGATTGAGTTTATTTAGACATCTATGAGAATTCCAAAGAGTTGGTGTTATCACCGTATATAATTGACTGCTTAAGCTTCATCTATTTAACCTTCTTTAAAATGCCTTTTCTTGGGATGCAGGTTGATGTCTGGTCAACTGGAGTTCTGTTTTGCCAAATGCTCTTTGGTAGACACCCTTTTGGGCATGACCAAACTCAAGAACGAATCCTATGTGAAGACACAATTATAAAAGCTTGCAGGGTTAAATTCCTTACAAAGCCTACTATCTTAAATGAGGCGAAGGTGAGTTTGATTTGAGTTTGGTAGTTTTCACAGCATATTTTCTTAGGTCTTATTCTCACAGCAACAATGGATGATGATTTTTGTACGTACATCTGATGTATTGCATGATTTGATTCGTCAATGTCTGACCTATAACCAAGCAGAGAGACCAGATGTCTGGACCATTGCTCAAGATCCATATCTTACATACTTGAAGAAGTAAAGAGTGTACAAAGTCATCAGAAACCACTAGAGAAATGTAACTGGATCAGAAACTAAATCCCATGAAATTGTCCATCTTGTAATCTAGCGCACTGAGATTCATGCCGAGAAAGCATGGTAGTTCCATAAATCTGTCATTTAATATTATATCATCACTTTGTCATCATATATGTGTTTGTGTGGAATCCTTTTGAAATCATGAAAGTCTGGAAATGTCAACAATGTATAGATAGTTATATGTTCAAAGATGTTGGGAGGTTGAAAAGAGCACCTTATGGGAGTTAAAAGTGGGGGAGCGAGGATCAAGACGGGGATGGGGGATGCATTTCTTTGTTGTAATTCCTGGTTTTCAGGAACTGATTGGATCTTGGTTATTTATTAATTTTCTTTTGTGCTTTCGTTGTTTCATCAATTTATTTGACTTTGGCTTGATCCATTTAAAGTGAGCTACCCTGTACTTTCTCTTACAAGTGTCTTCTGCAGTTGGAGATAACGGACCTGACAGGAATATATATTTTTTTCATTGTGAGTGATCACGTCCTTGATTTGTTTTTGTTGGTCCTTTTCAATAAACTTTTATTGGAGTTAATTGATATCAAAATTCTGTTATGGGCATACAGTACATTTCTTTAGTAGCCATTCGTTTTGTATTGAGTGATCTCTTCCACAACCTATGCAATTATGACAGGCATCAACTACTCGATGTATGTTTCATAATACACTCTCATTTCCAATCTATGAGATTGAGTTATTTTCTCAATGTCACCCTTTTAAGTTTGTATTCTAATGATTGCTATTATTTAACAGGGAGGTGCAGGACATCAAGTTTTATTTGCTTTCGTTGAGATTGTGTTGATAATTCTGACAATGTCCTGGTAATACTTCATAACCTACTTCCTTTTCTTTTCTGAGGTATGGAGTGTAAATAATGGTTTAGATCTTATTATAAAAGGAGAAGGATCCTAATTTTTATGTTCATTTTCTTCTTCTTCTAACATATAATCTTATCTTTATCATTACAAATCTTCTCCCACAATGCTCCAGAATTTCTTTTGAATTAGTTGTTCTGTCATGAGGCATAATTTTCTTTGAGTAGTTCAGAAAGTCAAACTGTGGCCACCATCGATTGGGATAACAATATAGGATTCTGCCACTATCCTTCCTTCCATGCATGAAATTGGAAACCTGTCATGCTAGCGGGCGCGGGCGCGGGGGGGGGGCGAAGTGCTCTATATAATTTTTTTCTCTCTATTTTCTTCATCCCTCCTGACCCTCAAAAGATGAAAGTAAACCTGATTACTCTTTTCTTATTCAAAAGTGCTTAGTCTACGTGTTCTTTGTGAATATTTTTATCACATAGATCAACCAGTTTGGTTAATTTTTTATTAGGCTATTTTATAATTAGCTACATATTTCCTTACTATTTTGGTAGTCCATCCAGAAAAGATTTGTTTTTGTGCTTCCGTGTTGGTTTGTTGTCTTTTATGAAACCTAATGTTCACAAATGTTTTTATTTTCTTTGTTGTGTTGGTGTGGATCTGCAGTCGGCATGGTTGGTTTTATCATCTATATTCTGTCATCTTTTTATCGCTCACCACATCTCTTACAATCTACGATGCACTTCTCTGTGTTAATCTCTTACAGATTTGGTGCCTCATTTGGCACGATCATATACCAAACCTGCCTCATCCTTCTGATGTTTGATTGGATAATTTTAGAAATAATTGCTTGTTTTTCCATTTATTAGGTGATCGTTGTTTTCCCTTAAAAGTCATTTTTTAAGCATCTTTTCTGGAAGTGCTTAATTGGTTGAATGTGCTTTTGGTTTGTAAAGGTGTAATACTTTACAATCTTTCATTCCTGTATATTTATATAAGGCTACAAGAAATAATTGATTCTTTACAATATATTCTTCTATACTTTACAACCTTTCATTCTTGTATATTTTTATGGTCACGATCATGATGGAAAAGACATTGAAGAACTCAAGCTTTCTGCGGCAAACAATCACATCCAGGTTAGTCATCTTAAAGCTGCACCTTATTTGATGATGGTGTTGGAAAGATTAGCTTTTAAGTTCTGATGATGGTCTTATAACACAGTGTATCCATGATTTCCAGCAATGTTGTTACAAGCATGGAAAATTTCCAAGGGAATTTACATTTAAAACAAGCTATTTTTTCCTGCGATTAAATGCTATGGGATCTATGGTTGCTGTCCAGATAAAAGGTTAAGCACAAAGATTCAATTAAGTGCTCTTTCTGCTAGGCATTAAAATATGCTATTGATAGATAGAAAAATTAAAATGTTCTTGTCATATATTGCTAGATTAGAAATAGAAACAAACATAAAATATAGAAACATACATGAAATTTTCTACCCTCATATTGGTTGATAACTATGAGAAATAAAAATGTTTTTAAATTTTTAGTCGCTAAACATCCGATTTCATTCAAGCAATAGATTTGCTGGGCAGATGAGGTCCAAGAAGCTGCTTTTGTCTTGTGTGTCGATTTATTAGAAGTAAATCTAATTTTATACCCTTGTACTGGTTGATAACTATGAGAAGGAAAAATGGTTTTACATTGCTGATCACTGAATCTCCCATTTCATTCAAGCATTAGATTCGTTGGGTAAAAGAGGTCCTGAAAGTTGCTTTGGGCTTGTGTAGATTTATCTCTGTCACCCTTATTATTAATGATGTTGTTAACTCACCTTTTGATAAGTTTCGAGTCATTCAATGATCCTAAGTTATGATTTTGTCATGGTTTGATCTCTAACTAATTGATTTGATGTTGTCTATACTGTGGATGGCTGCAAATTTGAGGGGTTATGTACTGACCAATAGTGATGGGAAAAGGTATATATTATCTTGTTGTGCAGCATAGCTCTATTTTGTTGCCAAACATTTATGTTGTCCTCGTAGACTTACTCTATCAACCACATTCTTAATATGAATAATTATGCTATCCTCCGTTAGTTTCTCCAAATGTTGAAAGTGCATAGAATATTTAATCCACACAGTAAGACGTAACTCCTCTCAAGAATACAATAGATCAGTCATACCATACATTCATGTTAAATATTTTTAATACGTCTCTTTTGGGTGCTTTGTTACCTTTAAATACTTGGAGTTTGACTTACCTTAAAAATTTTCTTATGATGCTTTTCTTAGGTAAAATGGCTAGAAGCTTTAACTTACTGTGAGACACCTATTGCATAAGCTTTTCTCTTAGCATAAATAGTAAGGACCTTAGCATCCATGATTATGTTTATTATGACTTTCATGTAACTTTTTATTTTTTTTTCCTAAGATGATGAAACAAGAACACGTATGAAACATAAATCAAGACACACTCTTTGTGTGGCCATAATATTGCTCTTGCTAAATAAATGTATTACTTGTGCTCCCTACCAAGCAAAATTTCTACCATGTTAATACTTGTTTGGAAGTATGAATCACGCATTAGTACTTACCTGATTTTTTGTTTGTTTTGTTGCTGATTCTCATCAATGTTTCCAACCTTTCTAAACTGTATTGTTGACCTTGTAACAACTGAATAATTGTACCAACCGTAATTTTTTCTTGGAACCGATTTTAATTTATTAGAAACCACTTGTTATGAGAAAATATTACGATCAAAATCCTTATTTGACGATCGAATTCTGCTTAGGCTCTACTCGTTGGTCTGGGATCTTAATAGGGCTTTTTCTTGGTTAGTTTTGTCTTTCTCATGTATTGCATGTAAGGTGTTCAATGAAGGTTTTGATAGGTGTTTGGCTAATTTTTTTTTCAAAGATGTTTGTCAAATTTTATGTTTTTTGTTTTCTAAGGATTTAATTGTTTTGTTGGGTTGAAGGTGCTCTTCGAAAAAAAAACCATTTTTGTCGAATGATTTTTTGGGAAAATGATTAATGGAAGGGGCTTTGATGATTTTTGTATTTGTGTTTGTACTTTTAATTTTTAATTGCTTTCATAATTAGTTTGGCCATGTTTTTGTTACCTCTAGCTTGGTTTTTTAGTTGAAGCGGATCATTTTTGCTCTTTGTTTGGTTGTTGTGCATTGCACTATGATTTTTTTTGTTGCTTGTTAGGTTTTTTCACTGCTTAGAGTTAACAAATTTGATTGCTTTCTTGATTGTGCTTGTTGCAGATTTTGTTGTTTCTTTTTTTGTTGTTTTTTATACCTTGATATTGCCTTATTTATCTTTGTTGCTTGTCTGGTTTTTTCAATGTTTTTTCTGTTGGTGCTATGGTTGGTTCAAGCCTACTCGTTTTATTACTTCCTGCTTTTTCTATTTTGTTTTTTTTTTAATTTTACAGTTCCTCCTTTATTGTGTTTATGTTGTTATTGTATTATTTCTGGCTTATGTTTTTTTCTCCCCTTTGCGTTTGATTAGTTTTAGTCTTTGCTATGTTAATTTTGTCTTGGTTGGCCTTCAAATTCTTCTTCTTGTTGTTCTTAGGGGGTGGCTGGGGGGGGTAGTGGAGTTGGCTTTTTTTTCGAGGTTGTTTTCAGCATGTATAATTTTATTTTCTATGGTAACCAGGGAATGCAATAAAACAAAAAATTCCAGTTGTTTTGTACTTGTATGAGAGGCTGAAGGAAAGTGATGAAGAGAAAGAAGAGGTGAGAAAATATCAGCAGCTTAACAAGCAACGAAAATGTCTAGAATATACTTTTTATGATACGGAACTCCATGATGCTCGACAAAAATTATTGGAGGTCAGTGCCTGTTAGATGCTTGGACATGCATAAAGGTTTATTCATGTAGTGCTTTTATGAATCTCGTAGAATGTTGCCCAAAATTACTAGTTGAAGTATACAAGGATAGGCATGCTAGTAGCTGACAAAGAGCAGAATAAATATGATCAAACTGGTCATTATAGATGTACGAAGTCTCTTGTTTCTTCCTCTGGTTGTTGCACCTTATCCTTTATTTGTGTGTTTATTACAAAACATTCTGTACATTAGGGCGCCTAAATTTGCATCACATTCAAGTGCTAACACCTTTATCCTAAAGTAGAACACCTAGACATCAAACCATGTCGCCACACTTTTGAGCAGCTTTGCAAGAATACCTGCCATTAGTACCGTTCCAACACTGTTTACCTTTACTAACCCCATTCAGCTCTTTTGCTTCCATTCTTCATAGCTCTTTTTGTTACATCACTTTTAGTCACACTACTGTAATCGGATAGCAACCGTGATTATCGATTTGAATGTTTTGTGCTCTGGCCTTTTCAATTGTTAAGACATCTTAATAAAAAGTTTCTCCATATGGTTGCACATTTTGACCTAAACACTGTTGATTTTTCTTTTCCCATTTTTACTAGGTTCTTTTTCTGCTCGGCTTCTTGGATTAGTTAAAGTAATCCTCACTTGACTTCTTGCATCATTCCTATAATAACCATCACGTAGGTAATTTACCTAGTCTATTCTATTATGTTAAATATTTTCTCTCTTAGAGTTGTGTTCCCAATCTACTAGACGATATGACACAATTACTAGCAATCTCTTGACCTTTTGTCATGGTCACTTTATCGTTTGAATGATGTACTTCATATCAATATGTCTTTAGAGCAACTTATTTCATGTGGTGCTTGGAGATAATAACATATCAACTTAGATAATTAGGCACCTTAATGCTTTGAAATGAGGACAAACCACTTTTATCCCACTTAACAGGTAAGGATAAAGTATCCGTGTGCAACTTATCCACATGGTTTTGATGTGGTACCTTTATTAAAAATGTTGAAGTTTTCTCATAATTTTACCCCAATATTTGCATAGGATAGTCCTCCACCATGCTTGTTCTAATTGAAATAGTATTAATCCAATAGAAACATTGATTCAATTTTTTTTTTACTGAATTTATATGTAAGTCTCCTCGTTTAACTTATCCATCCATATGGCTCTAATGTGGTCCCTTTATTGAAGAAGTTGAAGTTTTCTCCCAATTTTTCCCCTGGATTAGCACAGGTTAGTTCTCCACCATGCTTGTTCTAACTAAAATAGTATTGATCCAGCAAAAACATTGGTTCGAGTTTTGTTGTTAACAATTTGTATGTTGGTCTACACACAAGTGAAAACTGAGTAATTACTTGTGCTATTTTGTTCTAGAAGGTTATTTCTCTACGTGTTTTGTTAATTGATTGCTGATGTTTTCATTAGCTTGGTGTGCAAATTTGGGTTGAAAGTTTTTGGTGTGAGAAGCTCTGTAGTTATTGCTTTTGGAATTCAAGGATGGATAGTTGTGAGAAAAAGTTTTAATTTGATAATTGTGGTTGATTGGTACCAACAATAAAAGTAAGCTATAAAGTACCTGCATATACGTTTCTGGTGTCCACCCCCATCCACAATGCTACTAGGAAATTATATGATTTGCGAAGTAAAACACTTTTTCCTTGATATGATATTTATAACTTAAATTATTTGACCGACATGTTCTTGAATACTGGTGGAGCATTGTTTATGCCCAAGGGCTTGTCTATAAATGTGTGTACCTTTTTGAAAATTTGCATGACCTAAATTGTTAATGATGTTGATATGACTCCTGCAATGGCCTGCATGCTTATATCACTGCATATTCTTCTTATTCTCTTAAGTTTTTACCTGAACTGTGATCTGTCCAGATTTGGATGCGTCCACAAACTGATGGTTTGGATAAAAATCTTATATTTTATGATGCCTTATACATGATCCTTGTACATGTTTATGATGGCTTATACATGATGATCCTTCTATATGTTTATGATGCCTTATACATGATCCTTATACGTGTTTATGATGCCTTTATATATGCTTATGATGCCTTAACAAGTTACTAATGATCAGGTGATTAAGTAAGGAAGAAAGTCGTTATGACGGGGGCTTGTATGATTATCGATGCTCAAAGTTGAAGTTTATGAACATAATTATGTAGAACAAATCACATTGAGGTAATAAATCTCATGAATGTGCAGTTTCCATCACATAGCTTAAAATAAGAAAACAGAGCTATATACTAATTTCACAACTAATCTGAAATGACAAAAACAAAAGTTGGAAGCCATAATATCCTTTGTGAAATCTGAGATGTTACATGGTTCTTAATTGTAGGGGCAGGAACTAAATGATGCTAACTCATTGGCTGAAGTCATAACACAAGAACTCTAAAGTGCGCTTTGAGTTGTTTCTAGAAACTTGATTTTAATATTTCACTATAAAAAGATTTTTTTGACTAGCCGTTCTTCCAGGTGTTTCTGACAGGATAGATAGACTCATTGGCTGAAGTCACAACACAAGAACTGTGAACTGTGAATATGCTTTATTGTTTCTTTATGTGATAAATGACTAGTCTGAGCTTTAGTTTTTTGTTCTTGCCTTCTAATGTATTGTTAAACTATTATGGCTTGTAATCAATGTTTTAAATCAATTTATCCTGCCTGATTTGCCAGCCATTATCTTTGCTGATATCCTAGAAGATGATGTTTTGGTCTTCCCCCACATGTACTCGGTACTTACTAAGATAGGTCATGTTTACATGGTTCCACTTAAGCATTCATCTTTTCAAAAGTGACATGCTCTCTTTTACTGGAACATATAGGTATAAGTGGAGTGTGAAAGAGTTGCTTAAAACAGGAGGAACTTCAGAAAAGGCAAGTGACGAGGTGCTACGGTACTAGATTTTAATGTTTAAATGTCTTCTATTGTAATTATTGTTTTTAACGTGAGATTATAATTTATGTATCTTTACTTCAACGACATATCCAAAGCCAAGGTAACAAACTCTAGCAAAGAGAAAAATGCTAATTATTTTTTGGGGATAAAGAATGCTGAATGCTTTTATTTAACATGTGCTTTGCTT
>Ga0325404_1001059_pt1 | contig 28704 bp, 15 predicted proteins | sample PopdelMetagenome_18_FD_205664 | JGI IMG/M metagenome (GOLD analysis project Ga0325404, IMG submission 205664) | Populus deltoides microbial communities from Bellville, Georgia, United States - Xylem-Control-R1 | ecosystem: Host-associated > Plants > Phyllosphere > Stem > Wood/Secondary xylem...
GAGCGCGCCTTTGAGCCCTCGCTTTCTCTTCGAGCGCGCCTTTGAGCCCTCGCTTCCCTTCGAGCGCGCCTTTGAGCCCTCGCTTTCTCCCTTCGAGCGCGCCTTTGAGCCCTCGCTTTCTCCCTTCGAGCGCGCCTTTGAGCCCTCGTTTTCCTCTTCGAGCGCGCCTTTGAGCCCTCGCTTTCTCCGTTCAAGCGCGACTTTGAGCCCTCGCTTTCTCCCTTCGAGCGCGCCTCTGAGCCCTCGCTTTCTTCCTCGAGAGCCTTTGAGCCCTCACATTCTTTCGAGCGCGCCTTCGAGCCCTCATTTTTGTTTTTTTACTTGGGTAGGTCACCCATCACAATTAGACCACTTCTAAAAAAAAAAAAAAACAAAAACAAAAAAAAAAGTGGGTCGTCTTCCAAATGACTTGTTTCTTAATTTCTACATCTAAAGGTCGTGTGTTAATCTATTATTTTCAAAGTTTTCAAAAAAAAAAACAAAAAAAAACAAAAGTGGGTCGTCTTCCAAACGACTTGTTTCTTGATTTCTACATCTCTCTGTAAAGGTCGTGTGTCAATCTACTATTTTCAAAGTTTTCAAGACTAAAAAAAAAAGAAAAAGATGTTCTTTCTGTATCTACTTTTCTTTATAAATTTACTACACAAAGCTAAAAGAAAATAAAATTTTCCAATATCTTTGCATAGTAAATATTATAAAGAGGGGGCAACTGTCATAACCTAATTTTTGATCATTTTTATTTTAATTAATATTATTATTTTATTTACTAAAAAAATAAATAAAAAAAATGATGAAATAATAATAATAATAATAATGATGGAAAAACAAGTAAAATGAAATAAATGAAGAATGAATTAAAATTTGGGTTAAGGGCAAAATGATTGAAAGTTTTGGGGTTTAATTAAACTTTGAAATTAATCTAATTAAGCTTGAAATTAATTTAATTAATCCAATTAAGGGTTTAATTGGAGGATTGATAAATTTTTAGACTTAATTAAGCTTGAAATTAATTTAATTCATCCAATTAAGGGTTTAATTGGAGAATTGATAAGTTTTGAGACTTAATTAAGCTTGGAATTAATTTAATTAATCCAATCAGGGGCTTAATTGGAGAATTGATAAGTTTTAGACTTAATTAGACTTTGGATTTAATTAAATTAATTAAATCAGGGACTTAATTGAAGAAATATTAAAGTTTGGGGTCAAAATTACAAAATTAAAATCCAAGGATCACATTGAAAATGGCGCGCAAATGCAGGGGGCCAATTACAGTTTGAACTAGGGGGCTTAATTACAAAACGTTTAAAACTTCAAGGGCCAAAACGCAAATAATTGTTAAACTTCAAAACGGCGCCGTCTGTGGATACACTGTTCGTCTTCTTCAACGGACGCCCGCCGCTGCCATTACACCTGCAATCAATGGTTGGAAGAAACGGATTGTGCTCTGGCTATAAAAGCCAGAGAACGAAAGGTCACAGAGTGAAAAAAAAGACAGAACTGGGGGGGAAGAAAAAGAGAGAACCGGGGCAAGAACCAGAAAAAAAAAAAGACAACCGGGGAGGGGACGCAGAGAGACAGAACCAGGGCTTTGGAAAACACAACCAGCAACCCGTCATGCCTTTATTGCCATCTTCTTCGTCCTGAGTAGGGGAAAACCGAGAGACACCAGGGTAGCAGACCATCGTTCCCCTATTTCTTCCCCAACACCAGCTTCCAAAACCAGAGGAAAAGGGGGAAAAAGAGAGAAAAACAGGGAAGAGCGAACCGAGAGAAAAGGCCTGGCATGAAAAAAATGAAGAAAACAGAGGAGGAATAACAGAACCGGGGAGAGGAGGAACAAAAAAAAAGCCAGAGGCTGGGCAGAGAGAGACAGAGGAAAAACAAACGCAAAACACAGAATAAAACAGAGCAAGAAAACAAAGAAAAAAACAAGCATAAAAGGAAGAACCTAAACAGAGGAAGGCCACCGTGACCAGCACCATCGTTGCTACTGCTCTTGATTTTTTTTCAGAACCAGGTAAGTAAGCTTCACTCCCCCACTTTTCATTTTAATTCACTCCCTTTACCAACATATGCACGCGTGATTTAATTCACGCGTGCTTTATGTTGCCCAGCCGGGTCACTGGCTTGGGCCAGTGATTGGGCTGGGCTGGCTGGGTCTAGCCCAGTCCATGTGGGCTGACCGGGCCCAGCCCAAAAAAATAAAAAAAATAAAAAATAATAATAAAAATAAAAAATGTGTATGGATGAATAAAAATAATGCAAATTTATTGATTTATTCACTGACGCCAGAGTCAGGAATAAAAATACCGGTTTAAATTTATATTATTTTTATTCGTTATATTTTATTTTATTTAGCTAAAAAAAATAAAAAATATGTGCATGTGTAAAAATAAATTTATTTTACTTGTTTATTCATTAACGCCAGAGTCAGGAATAAGAATATTGATCCAAATTTATTTTATAGCTACGTAGTATTTACCAACGCCAGAGTTGGAATTATTCGTAGTTGAATATTCATTGGCGCCAGAGTCAGGAATATTGCAAGTAAACCATCAGAGCATAAACCAATAAAGATTTAGCAATTTAAGACAAAAAAAAATAGCAATGCAGTTTGCCTTAGGCAGAACGTTTAAGGGGTGATAATATCTTCCCTTTTACGTAACCAATCCCGAGCCATAGAATCTCTGTTGACCAGTTAGGGTTTCTAGTGACCATAATACTAGGTGGCGACTCCTCAAACAAGACATTTTCCCTTTAAAGAACCAGATGCCAGAAATCTATTCTTTTTCCATATTCAGAGAATTATTTTGTGGGACCGCCGTGATGTCGGGTGCGACAATGAAGTCAAAATAATTCAATTTTTAAAAGGATAAAAAAAAATCAATCCATGTTAACCTTTAAACCCGTGACTCTGGTCATGAACCCGACACTAACCCCATAGCAATAAAAAAAATATGAGTTAACGCGAGTTAATCTGCAAGCCCTGATAGCATAGGCACATGATTGAGATAACCCAATAGAAAGGAAAGGGTAGGAAGAACAATTTCAAATAAATTAAATGTTGAATGATGAAATTGAAATAATTAGATTAAAAAAAACAAGAAAAAAAAGTCAATCCATTTTTACCTTCTAAATTGGTGACTCTAGTCATGAACCTGAGACTAATCTCATAAAAGGCTAACCATATAAAATAATGAAGCAAAACTATAAAAAAAAGGTAAAAAAAAAACATTGGATTTAAAAAAGAAAAAAAAACATGACAACTCTAGCAAAAGTCTTAAACCAGATGTAATATCTAAAACTCATAATCCATGAACATGTTCAATCAAGAAACTTAATTCCTAACCAATTTAATTTTAAAGGAAGAAATCATGAAAAAAATATCAACTTAGAAAAATTACAAAAGAAAACAATATAGCAATAAAAAAAAAATTGAAATCAAATTTGATAGGAAACAAAACTCATGTAGGATGAAATTGTAAGAAGAAACAACCTAAAAAATGATCCCAAACAAAATAAATTGCAATAAAAAGAATTAGAACTAGATTTGAAAGAACAAAAATGGAGGGGGAATTGGAAAACAAATGTAATTTTATAGCTTATTAAAAATAATAAAAATTAATAATCAAAAGAATGAAGATCAAATCTGAAAGATTAAAAACTAAATGGGAGTGAAATTGAAAAACATTTGTAGTTTCAATGGTAATTCAAAATATAAAAAATAACAATCAAGAAGACAGTGACTAAATGTGAAGGAAAATAAATTGTAGTGGTTGGTTTGATTTTTTGAAAAGGCTAACATGAAATTCAAGGTTGGGAAAGAGAAAATGCTTAAAAAAAAAAAGTACTTGTTAGGGACACACACCATCTCATTATGTCGAGGGTGCAAAGGCCTTTCAATTACCGCCACATAAAATAACGTTTGGGTGGCCATACGGCCCCACATGCACCAATATTTTTGTAATTATATTTAATTAATATAATATACAACAATGCCTCTAAGTGGCTTTTAAATTTACAATAAAACCAATGTCAAAAAATAAAAAAGCCCTTGGGTATGTCTTTAAAAGCATCAAAAGTAATTACGTAAATCTAAAAAAATTAAAAAAAGAAAAAAAAGCCTCTAAGTAGTGTGTATTATATTATTTTATTCTAGGGTTAAATTAGTAACTTTACTATGAAAAAAATGAAATAACGAATCTAGCTCCATATAATTTGTAAAATACAATTTTGTTATGGTGACAAGATCATATTGCCTCTAATGACTAGTTCAAAGGTTTAATGACTCAGAAACAATTTTATCATTACACTATTATAATGAATAATGTTCTGGATCTTGGTGAACAATTATTTTCTTAGGTAATTTAGGTTTCTGTTAATTTTAAGATTAATAGGTTTACTTTTTTATTTATCTTTCAAACAAATTCATATTTAGTTATGCCACATATATTATCCTTTTTCATATATTTAAAAATCTCAATCAATTGATTTTTATTTTTTATTTCTAGTTTTTTTTAATAAAAAAACATTTCATAATAATTTTTTTTTGAATGTTTAAATTTATCTTACATTGTGAAAGTTTATAATTGTAATATATTTTTATATTACCATTATTGTAAATATTGATTACATTCAAATGAAATTATTAATAAAATAGAAAGTATAATTTTTTATATATCTTGTTTTTTAAAATTAAAATTTTAATGATCATTAGTATAATGAAATGTCTTAAAGTTTTTATAATATTATAGAAATTAACAAGTATAAATGTACAATAATAAAATTTTAATGTGAAGAAATATAAAAATGTTTTAGTATTATAAAGATTTTAAAAAAGGAATAATAAAACTTGTTGTAAAGTATTTTTTTAATATAAAAAAGATAAATATCAAAATTTCAATTATATTTTAAGGAAATTGCAGGAAAATATAAGAAGATATGAACTTAAAAATTTAAATCTGAAATAAATGGTCTAAAAGCATATCAATATTGATTATTTATCTTTAAAAAATGAACTTATGTTTATTTGTTTTATAAAATATATTGGAATGTCAAATGAGATTTGTAAGACCCATATTCTTGGCCCATCAGATCAAAGCTTAATGTTCATCTCAAACCCAACTAAACTACCCTTGGTATTTAAAGAAAGGGTTGCCAAAGAATTGGTTTTTTTTCCTCTTCTCCTCTCTTTCCTTCTACCGTGACTTTCCCCTCATTCTTTACCAAGCATTTTAGTTTGAACTTAAATTTTAGTTTCAAAAGGGGTTGAAGAAATAAGTAAGTATCTTCATCCTTATTGTTTTAAATTTGGAAGTTGTTGGTGGAAGGATTAAAGAAGAGTTTAGAGTTTTTATTAAGCTTTTATGTTTGAACTATTTAAGGGATTTAATTGATGTTTTGAGGTGTTAGTTGGCTTAAAATGAACCACTTAGATGACTTGAATTATAGGTCTTGAAGAGCATAATGATAGTTTTAGGATTTATAGATTTGAAGAACTGACATATTATAATTTATGGAAATCTTGATCTATCGATCGACTGTTTTATTTGAACTTGTCGACCGATTAGCTTGTGGTGGTGGTTGATCGGTTGATCTTTTTGGCTAACCAATTGACCCAACAGTAGGGGTTAATCAAGTCTATTAGGTTCGATCAGTTTGGGGTATATTCGAAATCAATCAACTGAATTGATTCGACTTTATAATTATATTTTGGTCTCTAAGCTTAAAGTTGTAATCTTTTATGTTATTTTTTTCAAGTCGTTTTCAAGTGTGACGTTATAATTATCCTATTCGTTACAGGTTCTGCTAACGTTCCTATTAGCAATCCTCAATAGTCTCTAGTTCTGGATGTGTTTGTCTTTTGCTTTGTTTTCTGAGTAAATAGGATAATTTTTAATACGCTTGTAATATAAATATTATATGTATGTTGATTATAGAATGAGTGGTTAATTCTTGAATATATATATATATGTTGTACTTTCTGAACACTCATCTATTCTTGATTTCACATTCGTATTCTGTGAATTAAATTTTATTTGATATGACATTCGCTTGCTTTGATAATTATCTGAGTATCTATTATGTCTTGATATCAGACTTGTCAATAATTAGTGAGAGAGGCATCAACCTGTGTCGATTAATCCTTCCACAGTGATCGGAGCTGTAATCCTCACTGTTATTAGAACCTTAGGGTTTGTCTGTTATCTAAGCCAATAGCTTTGTCTAATCTCTAACATGTATTCCATTACCATATGCTATTATGCTTAGTGTACGTGTGTGTGTGTGTCTGTTTCAATTCTTATACTTATAAATAGCTAAAATGTATATTAAATTTTATTCCCTCAGTGAGTTGGTTGAACTCACCCCTCTATTTTAATTTTATTTCAGGTTCATAGCTTCTGTTAGCAGGTTGACCTTTGATTGAGAGTTCCTGCTACTTTGTTTATTGGTATGTCTTGCTTGCTTCCACAAGACTTTTTTTATTTTTTGTGATCGATATTTTAGACGCTTCACTGTAACGTTGTTTTCATTTAAGTTTAGATTTTTGTTTAAGTAATTGGATTTTATTTAATGTAACAAGTATTTTGAAACATGACTTATTTTATTGATTTTAAAGAATATTTGAAAGATTATAAAATGCTTCATGAATCTTATATATATTTTTATAATATGCATGTTATGAGACTTAGTGCAAGTGAGGTATTCTATAACACTATTCTTGCTTTGCTAATCATGAACTCGAGATTCGAATCATAACGAGATTAACCCTTGTATAACCCTTAAATAAACATAACTTCATGGTGATTCCAAAATGAACCTTGTATATTAATTACTTAATTAACTAGTATACAGTACTAGAATATGCTATTATGAGACCTCGGAAGACAATTCCTCTCTGCTATAGACAGGCTTTAAAGTATTCTATATATGATAAAGCGAAGCTGATTTCTCTGCCATGGTCGGCTTCGTAAGTATTATACAGTTAGGTTGGGAATTGACTTAATGGTGATATAAATAGGGTTACTGAATGCTCATCGGTAATATTGAACCTACGAGCCTTTTTCCTCTACCCTTTTGGCTGTATGCCTAGCTCAGTTGGTTTAAGAAACATCCGTATATGTGCACCCATAACTAGTCTAAAGTCAAATCTCTCTTACCATTTATATGTTGAGAAACAAAGATGTAAAAGATTTCAAGCCACCAACTGCAAAAGTGAGGAAGCCCATTATCAATATTGGAGCACAGCTAAGCTAGGGTTATAATAACCAAACAGTAGTTGACCTTTCATGAAAATTTCACTTTCTATTAATATGCATTTTATTTATTTTTTCAATCTATATGGTTTAAACTGTAGTAATAACTAGTTTATCGAGCAGCGTCAAGTCAAGGTTAGATTAAAAAACTTTTAAATGTAAAAATGAATGTTAAGTATGTGGAAATGTTTCTGATAACATCATTAAAACTAAGTGGGTCAAAATTAAAACTTCCTGACTCAGCTTTTTGTTTGACTCAAGGTTTCAATTAAACCACATGGAAAATAACTTGACTTAAATTAATTAATTTATGGGTCCAACGACAACCTGGATAACTACTAAAAACATGACTTAACTTTTAAAAAACTTCAAAATGACACCTTCTTTTTTAAAATATTGAAACAACAGTAGATTAGATTAACCTCGGTCCCCCTACGATTTGGGTCATGAACTTTATTAAGTTTAATAACTTTTTTTCATGAACTTTTTTTATTTAATTATATGACAAAAATAAATGCTTGCAAAACTGAGCATCAGCCCTAAAATAGTCATTTATTTGAGACTATGATAACCCTATAGAAAACAAACAAAAATAAATCATGTAGTCTATTTCTCAACCAATCCAATATTGAAGGCCACAGTTGAAAACAAATCAATTAAAAAAAATTAAATGACCAAAAACATATTTAGTCGGTGGTTACATCCAACCTGTGAATTGGATAATCCGAACTAGCATGTCAAACCCATGAACTAGAATTATAATTTTTTAAATACTTTTTTTTTAATTATATGAGAACAAAAGTAGATGATTGCAAAATCGAATACCGAGATATTTTTTTAGATCATGATAACCTTATAGAAAGCGAAACAAAAATAATTATGAAATTGAATTCCCAGTTAACCAAATATCTATGGATGAAATCAAGAACAAAATTAATTAAAAAAGGTTAAACTTGACAGACATACAGATCAAGTCAACTAGCTAAACCAGTGAATAGGTCCAAAAACTTTATAAAGTTTAATAACATGATTTTTTTTCTAAAACTATTTTTTTAACTATATAAGAAAAAAAAAATAGACGATAACAAAGTCAATTCAATTAAAAAAAAACCCCCACCAAACTCAAAAAACTGGGACAACCTAGGTTACCCCAGCAAACCCGCAAGCTATGTTAACTCTACAAAAAAAAAAATTACAAAACTCAATTCTCAATCACCTTAATATTGAAAGATGAAATGAATTAAAAAATTGAAAAAAATGATAACAAAAATAATAAAAAAAGCAAGACAATGTGGACTACTATTGTAATCTACAGTGCAATGAGTGCAGGTGAACAAAAGTTTTTCCACACCTTTTAGTTGTTGAAAAAAAATGATTACAAAAATTAACAAAACAAAAATAAATAAAAGAGTAAGAAACTATAGATTACTATGATAATCCACATTGCAAGGAGCATGGGTGAACAATGGTTTTCGCATATCCTTTATTTTTGTTAATTTAGCTTATTGATTGCGGAAGCCACATAAATTTGGAAGATGAAAGTCTCTTTGTGTTGTAATTTTTCATCCCATCTACGAGCACTTTAATTCTCACTTAATCAAATATCAACACTTGATTTTAATTCTCAATTAAATTTTGTTTTAGGATGGTTGTCGCTTATGTACGACATTACATCGACCATCTTTCTAGATTATGATTTTTGTGGTGATGGGTAAAAAGAATAAGGAATTCTTATTGCTTATCAATAAAAAAGGGATGAAGTCTCCACTTAGTATTTTGGTTACTAGAAACCCTAATTGGTCTTAGAGTCTAGATAAGGGAACTGATTGTGTATATGAAGGACATATCACCTCTAGTACACCTTACTTAAGGTAAGCTATATTTTTTATTTCTCCGAGTCATGTTTCTATTCGTTGGTCTCTCTATAGTTTAAAAAACGTTCTTCTCAGTAAGAATGTTCTTTTTTATCAGGCTAAAATCTAATCATTCTAAAGCTCACAAAATAAAATAAAATAAAGGTGTATTCTTGTTAATTCATTTAGTTTAATACAGAGAATATGCATTACATTGTAAAATTCATACCCCAAATATTAATTAAAGAAATTGATTTTTATGGTGTTTTTGAAACTTTGGCCAAATTCTAATAGATAATCACAAACTAGTTGTGATACTTATTAACTGATTTTTTTTTGTATTTTTCAAAATATGATAAGAATGAAATTTTTATTTTTTTTATAAGATATGCATAAAAAATTTAGAATTTGACCATGTGCAAACAAATAAAAAGTATTTTTATTTTGTTTTTTTTTCAAAAATTATTTATTTATTTTGTTTATTTTATTTTTTAGAAATTTTGAAGAAAAGCAGAAATGTTTAATACTTGGTCAGTATCTTACAATATAAGTCTATTGCTCCAATATTAAGTGAAATGATTGGAAAAATATGTGAGGTATCCACAAATAATTTTTAAATGGTCATTGAAATTTGTTATAATTTTTGAAATTTTTTGGGGTTTGTATGAAAAAAACATAATAATGAGAAAATAAACAATGCTGGAAAAATCAGTAGGGAATGGTTTCCAAACATGTCCTTAATAAAAAAATTAGAGACTAAAACAATATTTTAAGGTTGTGTTTGGAAAACACATCTTAAGAACAAAAAAATGCATTGTTTTTCCTTTGATAAAAAATAAACATGCCAAACATGGCCTTAAAAAGTATGGACTCAACCTAGCCATATGTTGGCTGATATTCCTAGCCCAAATGCCAAAACCAAGAAACAATGTCCAACAACTTAAACGAAAATTAGAAGATCAAACGAGATTTTTGGTTTGAATCTGACAAAGAACTAACGAAGATAAAACCTAGAAATGTCATTTTGAAAACAAAGTGATTACATCTAATTGAAGGCATAAACATATGTGAAATCAACATTCAAGAAAGATTTTGGGGCTGGATTATCACAATAATCAAATAAAATCAATAATTATTTGATTTTATTCAAAAAATAAACGAAGGAAACAAAAATCAACTCATTAAATTGATTTTTTAATCCATTAAAACCATACAATATAGATTAACAAATTAACATGTTTGCACATGTAAGAACCATCAATCGACCAAAAATGATACTGAAATCTATGACCTAAAAAAAGTTTATAGCAAGAACATCAACCCAAAAAAGCTTGTCAAACCCATAAATGCCGAGCAACAGCAAAACCTAGAAAAAAAGTGTAAAGAGCCTAGAAAACAGCATAAACTTAGCAACCAAAGCCTACACATGCTCAAAACAACTTGCTTGAACTATCAAAACCACAAAAAAAAAAAAATAGAATTGAAAGCGAAATAGTAAGCAAAGCTAGCTATAAATAGAAAGCAAAAATAACATTTTCTTAAGCAAAAACATTGTTCTATTGAATAAAATCATTGTCTTGAAGCTTAAACAATATTCCTACAACTTCAGCAAACCCAACAGGCTAACTTAAAACAACCTAAACCACAATAACTTCAATACTTAAACATATTTTCATAACTTCGGAAAAAAAAAAGATTATCCTAACATCCAAACCTGTAAAACTTCATTTTATACTAACATTTAACACTTTAATGAACAAATCTAGTAATTCAAACAAGCTTCAAATAAAACAAACACACACAAAATCACGTCATAACTAATCATTTGAAAAAGATCAAATAAAGCACCAAATGCTTCGAAACTAACAAATAGCTGAAAGGGGAATGCATAATGAACATCTAATATAAACATCTAATAAGAAAATGGAAGGGAAATGGGTATGCTCATTGAGCTCCACCTCTTCATAAAAGTTTGAGGAATACCTTAACAATGTTGTTTCTTTTGCTTGTAATTTCTTGCTCCTTCTTTAAGCTTCTGGTCCTCTAGTATTGCTTCTTCCACTTATGGACTCAAGAGCTTTGCCTTCTACCTCTTTCTTTTAACTTCTTATAAATCTTTCATAGCCTTTCTATTAAGAGAATTTTGGTGATTTTATCCTCTAAGTTATTTTCCTCCTTTTCTTAGTGATTTTTGTTTTTTTATGTGTTTTCTTTTTTCTTTTATAATCTCAAAAGGTTGATGGTTGTGAAAGCATTTGTGGGTTTTAATGTGGTTTTTCAAAACTATATCATAGGGATTCTTTCCCTTTTTTCTTTTGCATATGATATGTTAGGACACAATTCTTCTCTCTTATTCTTCTGTTTTCCTGTTCACTAGATGTCTAACAAACTCTTAGAGCTTCTAGAAAGAATTGGGAACTTTATAACTGGAACTTGGTCGAAAATGGATGACTAGGGGTGTACTTTTCATGAATTAATCACGGAAAATGGGAGGTTATTGAAGTCAACCAAGCTATAAGTCCTGTAGAGGGGGTGTTATTATTTAATTAAGATTAAACTGTAATTGATTTGGTGGCTTGTAGCTTTCCCACTATCAATCCAAAGTTAGGTGTAAGATTGTCAAATATGGTTGAATTAGAAAAGACTGCCTGTTGCGATGTGGCAGTCGCACAAATTAATTACCCTAACTTAAATAAACAAGATAGTATAGAGCAAGTAAGGGATCGATTCAATGAGGAAGTTTTAGTTTAGATCTTTATACTATACAATGTGCAATGGGGGGGAATTGTGAAGTTATTTATGGCTAAAGTAAACAGAAAGAAACAATCAATGCTAAATCAAAGAAAACAAAAATTTATCAAGAAAAAAAACCTTGGTCACAAGTAAACATCCACCTATAGAAATCAGAACTGATCATGGAAACGAAACGTCAATTTATACTCTAAATATTTATCTTTTCTTATATTGATTAGTTAACAGATCCGCTATATAACTAATCTTAACCATCAAACAACTACAATGTCTGCACTAATAATTTAATTCAACGGAAGCCTTAAGAACTAGATGAGATGATTAATCTAGATAACATAATTATCCGCAGTTTATGTTTGATTTGATTGATTGAATGTTATCCCTAAGATTACTAATCTGGATCCACCACAATTATTAATCTTAGTTGCTTCACAAGTTTATATACAACAACTCCAGTTTTAATAGCAAACTTAGAAATAGATTGTTCACAATAATAACTTAGAGTTCACTCTAGCAATTAAAATAAACAATCATAAGAAATAAGCATAGGAGAACAAACATATTCATTCATATATAAATTGAAAAGAAAAGATAAAATAGATCTCACAGTTCTTGAAATCCGAAGGTTTCTGTGTCCTTGCAACCAAGAAAAAGAGTTTAGCCTTACATGTCTATTGAATAACTAATTAAAAAGAAAGAAAAATGCATGATTTCGGGCATTTTTTCTCTCTTGGCTGATTGTCCCCCTTTCCTTTCTCTCTTTCTTTTTATATCATAGGAAACCCTAATCTATTTTCTACAAAAATAATCATTTTCTAAGTAGACAATTTACATTTAAGTAGTTTAATAACTATTTTCCTAAAAAAAAAAAGAAATAGCTTTGCATAAAATCTTCAAGCTTTGAATTTTGACTTAGAGGATCTAAATTGCTTAAATAAAGACTTGGATGTGGGTTTGGATGCTTTGGGATGTAATTTGGACTTATTTCTTCACAAAACCTGTCTGCCGCAGAATTCATATGTCATCTTAGAAAAATCATATCTCTCTTGTAAGAGCTCGTTTTCCACTAAGATTTGGTATACGGATAGGTCTTCGAGTCAGGAATCCAAAACAATTGAGTTTGCATCAAATGAACATCCGTAGCTCAAGATATTCAAGTCGGAATGACCGAAGGTCAACACTGGCAGAATGCAAGATTTGACTTTGAAGGCTACAATTTCCATGCTCTTTCTTTTTTGTTTTTATTTCCATATATTTATATGAAGTTATGGATGTTATCTTTCTAATGCCACTGAAAACACTTCATTTCAACTTCTAGAGCTCAAGCTATGCACAAAACATCAACCAGAGGTCAAATTTGCCAATCATCTCCAATTTACTTCTTTTTTTAATCTTACATCCAAAAGTGCCTTCAAAACATAAAACGAAGAATATCAAGGCATTTTGTATAGAAAACATATGCAAAATACTAGGTAAATATAGATAAAACTATCAAATAATATGGTTACATCACTACCTTGGGTAAAGAAGTTGAAGGCTTCCACATGGCAGGTAGGGCACAAACACCGAATAAAGATGACACAACTTTGTAGAAGGGAACCTCCTCTATTGAATGGTGGTGTTTGGAGTCCTTGAGGTGGTCGAAGATGCCACATTCATTTGCCTAAATGTGACATCTTGACTAGCTTTCTTGGTTGAGAAAGATAATAAAACAGAGATAGATGATGTGTCGCTCAATCTCTTAATTAAAAACGAGTGACATGTCATCTAGTTAAATCTTAAAATTTAGGGTTTTCTAATTAGGATTTTGATAAATTTCAATTTGCTATATATTGTTTCAATTTAAGCTCAAATGTCCTTAATTGAGACAAAACTCATTAATTTTATGCAATTAAGCCTCTGCCAAAAATCAATTGAGATCTATCAAGTTTGACGCCTTTGACAAAGTAGCTTTTGGTCTTCAATTTGTTCAATTTAATCCCCAATTAAGTATTAAACTTTTATTCTCTTAAATTAAGTTCGGTATAGCCCCCAATGTTGCACGCTTTTTATACAAAAATCCTTGGTGTTGATTTTTTTTAATTTGCCCCTCATTAGGACTTTAAACTTTAAATTTATTGCAATTAAATCACTAATTGCACCAGTTTGGCTTTTCAAAGTTTCAATTGTGTCCCTAATCTTTCAATATTTATAAATTGATCAAAATTAGTTTCAATTGAGTCTTTAATTGAATCTATAAAACCCATTAGAGGTTTCATTAAGTCCTTAAACTTCATTAATTCTTTGAATTTTCTTTCTTTCTTCATATCATTTTGTCAAAATATCTCAAAATAGCTATTTTTCTAGCATTTTGGTTTGTTGCAATTTGAAGGTCTATCTCCTCGTGTTCCGAAAATATTTTTGGATTTTATATTTTTGATTTGGTTTTTAGATTTCTGAATAAAAACATGTATATATTAATATTAAAAATCTTGAGGGGTAAAAAATTGAGTTATGATAATGGTCATGCATATATTTTTTATGATAGTCGCATATATTCAATTAAAATTGAGATATCACATATATATATATATATATATATATATATATATATATATATATAACCTTTACTTAGAGATAACCTTGTGCTTAGGAATTAAAGGTATTGAAAAAGAATTTGGACTCGTTGTTTAAAATGAAACAAGAACCTGAAGTATGTGAAGACACCACAAGGTCAGTTATACTTTAATAAGCCAATTGCTGATATTTGTCCTAACAAAGAAAAAAATGTTGCATCACACAAAACACAATTTTATTCAGAATATCATGGTTGCTGAATTTTGCAGCAAAGAAAACAATATATAGTCCTCTTAAATAACCCTAATGGACCCTTATTGGGTTACAAGCTAATAAGCCCAAGCTAATAATTAGCTAACACGAGCTTAATTAAAATATTGATTTTGAGCGAAAACAAACTCAAACTAAAACACAAGCCCTAAACTAAATGTAAATATCCAAATAATAAAATAAACAACAAATGAAATGTTAAAATAATTCATATTAATACGAAGAAATACTTCAATCCAAAAATAATCTACCATTAAATACTTCAGCCCTCATTTTCTTGTGTAGCTAGGATAAATAAGAAATTATTAAGGAAAAGAATTTTGAAACATTAAGAAATACTTACCACACTTGAAAACTATTTTATTGCCCATTAAAGATCCTTGTACAACTAGGAAAGTCCAAAAAATAAGCTGCTGAATATCCTTGCATTATGAATAAGAAAATCCTCTTCAAATAAGAAGTCCACAAGTCAAAAGACAACAATTAAAAAAATTCATATTGCATTTGCTGACTTGTATCGTAAGACCTTTCTAAACTTCGATTAACCTGAGTTTACATAGAACAATATGTCTAGAAACTCATAGTAAAATTTTAACTCGATCAATTGGTAGATTTTAAAGTTATACTTAATAATGTAAAACTGAATAGTAAACACAACTATGCTATAATTTGAATTTCGTTATTCAACCTTTTTTGGTTCATATCATTCCTTATCTCTTCAAGATGATTTATCCTCAAATCTTTCATGAAGAATACCCTCTAAAGGCAACAAACTACCATCAACCTAAAATAAAGTATCACCATCAAAACCCTTATTCTAAACATGACACCTCATAGAAAAGATATTCTCTCGTTGCTCCTCTAAATCTCCCACCCTAACTTGCAAATTCAATGCTCGTTTCACAACAACCCCCCAACCACATACTTACGCAATCATCATTAACATTTTTAAGTAGAGGCATCGATATCCTACTCATCACTAACATCCCCATCAGTCACAACCTCATCATAAGCCTTCATAACAATAATTCGATTGTTTGGACACTACAAAGAAACATGATCAACTCCCAAATAACAAAAACATTTTATATCATTATTATGAGATGTAAGAGTTTTAACTTTACCTCTATTATTAGTGGAGATGTCCTTTTTAACTTCACCTCTATTATTGGTGGAGATGTCCTTCTTTTTTTTAGAGTCTAGAATCTCTCCCCTACATTCAGTTGAGATTAAGCAGCCTCCATATTAGCCTTTCAAGGTGACAAAGAACCCAACAGTTGGCTTGGTCATGACCTACCCATACGTTTAAGTTGTCTCTCTACTTTTGTTGTCATATGCACTATGTTTTCCAATTTCATACAATGTTGCAACTCTAAAATATTCATGAACTTGTGATTCAACCCATTCAAGAACCTATCATAGTGGCCTCTCTATCTTCCACCACATTAGCTCAAACCATTGTGATCTTATTCTCTTTATGGTACTCATCAACACTTTTTGTTTCTTAGCTTAAACACTATAACTTTTGGTACAATTCCCTATAATAATGACTAAGGATAAATCATCTCCTTATAATAACATTCATCTCCCCCAAGTCTCAACAGGTCTCTCACAATTCCTTCTTTGACTCATCACAAGCTAATCCCACCACACAATAGTCCATGAACTCAATTATGAAAAGCTTAACCTTCTTACCCTCCGAATACTTATGAGAATCAAACATGAGCTCCATCTTCTTCTCTCACTTCAAATACACCCTAAGATTACTTTTCCCTTGAAATGAAGAAATTTTCATTTTAATGCTACCCAAACTCCTATCCGCCTCGTCATATTACCTAAAATTACCCATATAATCTCCTTGGACAAAGTACCCATCTCTCCTAACTTCCTCATACCTATAGCTTCTAGGCTGCCCAAACAAATCTTCATGGCCTAAAGGCATACTATCATAATTCTCATCACTCATCTCAGTAAAATCATCATCAATAATGCGACTAACACATCTTTTATATCTCTTAACATTTTTTCCACCCTGATGAGCTTTATTTTGAAAACCATCAATTTTAACATCACATTTCTCTCTTCTTTCCAACATATCATTTGAATTACCTATTAACTTGTTCATCATTCTATCTATTGCGATAAGGCTTGAATTTGAAAAGCTAGATTTTTAATTGGAAGTGTCATCTTGGTATTGTTCAACCTCTTTAAATCTGTAAAATTTGAGTGATAAAAATTTGTTTCCTCACTCACTCCCTCATGTCTTAAAACTATGTATAACCTAATATTTTTTATTCAAAAGCTCTCGATTCATCACAATTGAATAACATCACATTGATGTTCATTTCAAGCTGTTCCATATGGTGGATATACAATTTGTTCGAATAAAAATCTCTAAAATAGTGACTACCTCAGTTAGTTCATATTATATCCCTTTTTTGACAACAAATCCCTATGAGCAATTTGAATTAATGTTTGTATAAACAAATAGCAGTCATGATTTTTCAATCTATAAAATTGGTATTTCTTCATATTCACTGATCTAGCTATGTTCAAAGCATATCCATCAAGAAATCATAAACTCTTAAGCCATTCATAGACAAGAAGTTGTGAATCTTTGTCTAAAATGAAGATGGCTTTAGGCATTGCGATCCATAACCTATCACTGAAAAATCCATATTACAATGGTCACAATACAAAACTAAATCCATTCTAGCTTTAATATTATCCTTTGTTTCCCCTTCCATATCCATAACCGTGTTAAAAATATTGTCAATAACATTCTTCTTGATATGCATGACATTCGAATTATAGCAAATAACATTAATCTTTTAATAAGAAAGATTCCAAAATATACTTCGCTTTATCCAATTGTGGATCACATCAAAATAAAAAAAAATTCTATTTGCCAAAATAAAAACTAAATACAATGCCTCATACTATGAAACATCCATTTTTATTTTACCTTTCAAGAAGTCCTTTATGTTTTTATATCGATGACAACTTGGAAATAATCTCTAGTGGAAATTAAATAAAAAAGCTTTGCCACTATTCATTAAGGTTAATGCCTTATTATTTTTCATATAGTATGAATCAAATAATTTTTCATATGTGCTCCAACCCGAAACAATCTCATACTTAAGAAAATCATTTATAATCTACTTCAATGCTATCTTCATCTGAAAATTATGTTTTCTTGAGACATCCTATGTCACAACCTCAACTCATCATACTTGATTCAATTCATTAATCAATGGTTGAAGATATATATCTATATTTCTACATTGACTATAAGGACCAGATATGACCACAAACAAGAATATGAATTCTAGCTTCACACACATCTTTAGGGGCAAGTTGGAAACTATTAATATGACCGACCAATAGGAATAGGGTGCACCAAGTGGTCCAAATGAATTAAATCTATTTATACACAAGCTAAGACATATATTCTATAGTTCCATTAAAAACTAAGTATACACTCTATTAAATTACTTCCAAGCTTCATAATCAAAATGGTGCATCATGACTCCATCCACCGAATCATATGAATGATGCTATGTCATGTGCTCGACAGTCTTTGGATATATAAATAACATTTACAGCCTATAAGTGATTGGGAAGTAACCAACTTTTTTTGTATGCGACAAGTGTCTTTTCTATACCATTGTTAGGGTTATACCAAGCATGCAACAAGTTTTGCACTCGGTAAAATTTATATATTTATTGTAGGATAATATGCAAAAGTTTGGACACATTATTTTTTGGTATCATAGGCCAAAAAGTTTCATCATGAATTTTGCAACATAAAAGTTGTTTTTCAACCTATTCTCTTCAGGTAACATGCTTTTAGCCTATTTAATGACGTTATCATAACCTGCCCCACACAAACTATAATCTGACTCGATGGTAAACATTCATGTTATGGTTGATAATTTACTGTGAGTTGTGCACTTATCCAATAATGGTTCATCAAAATCTTTTAAAAGTTTTAAAAACCTAACTGCATCTATATTTAGTTCTTCATCTAAAAGGAATGTTATATGAACCTTCATTTGAATAACTATGATTCATTCTCATTGTATTTATCATCATAGATACTCTTAAATGGATTACTATTATCATTTGTAAACCCATGTTAGTAGAACCGGAAGTTGAGCCAACCATCTTTTCCAACATGATTTCACGAGGAACATAGAATTTTTCATATGCATACCAATATAAATGTTACTTGACAAATCATCTTTTAAGTAGATGCATTATCACAATATCTTTATATTAGAGGTTTTTATTGTTACACTTTATATATAAACATATAATTCTACTTGTACTAATATTCTTTAGTTTATAAAATATAAAATTAATAAAACTTTCAATTCTTAAAAATAATCTTTTCTATACAACTATTCTGGAAGACCATAACCATCATAAAAATAAAATAAACCTTGCCATACTTCTTATTAAAAACCAGTGCCATAAGGTTTAGGTGTCATCGAAAATAAAATAAAAGTTCATTTCTTTCTTTTCAATTATCAGTTGTAATAAGCCTATGTTAATCTGGTAACATGAAAGGTTATGAAGATCCGACTATGAACCAAAATTAAAGAGAGAAGTTTGTTAAATGGAGAAAGGTTATGGAGCCATGCTTCTAGTTTGAGATGAAAAGTCACTTCCTTGTTTCACCTAAAGGGAAACAAATGAGTCAGATTAAATAAATAAAAAAGGAATCAAATAGCATTTTCAAGGGCTATAAATCAAATTATAAGGAAAACCTGATACTGCCCAGAGAATCTTGTAAGATGGCTTTAAGTTCACTTCATCAAACTTAATACAAGCATTTTCGGAGGCAACATGAAGTGATGAACTCTAAGCCAAGATTATTCAAAGGCAATTATGCATAGAGTTGAGAGTTGTCTCCCTCTCAAGTTCCACTTCACAACTTTAATAACGAATCAAATGCAATCACACACCCAAGAGCTAAAATGAAAGCAAGCAAGCAAGCAAAAACTAATTCCAATTACATCAAAGAAGTGTCAGTGGCAGAAGAGAAGAGCATCTTACTCTAGGATAGGATAATGTTTCAATATATGATCCACTGCTTTTCAAGAAGGCTTCAAAGATTTTCCACCTTACCGTCTAAGAGATCAAACTGGAATTGAAATAAATAAAATTCCAAAATATTGCCAGTGCATTAACATGTATCCTACAAGTTTTATAGTTTTAGAATATAGCACGAAAACTGTATCCAAACATCAATCAGCCAATAACTAACCATGGAAACTGTAAGAAACCATAGTCAAAACCCTAGAAAATAAAAATATCAGAAAATCAAAAGTTGAATATGTAATTGAGGAACACCTCCAAGTTGAATCGAAGCCACAGAGAAAATTATGGAGTTTTCAATTAATTGAGAAGCTAGGGTTTTGGCTTTAAGAATTGAAGGCTTCTTACTATTCTCTCTTCCTGTTCTTGTTTCGTTTTTGTGGGGATAATTGAAAGAGTCGTTGGAGCAACGGCTACATGTACTGGAAGATGAAGAAAAGTCGGCTGGTTTTTGCTGTCAGCCGGGTTTTGGCTTTTTTCAATACATGTAGGAATGGCTTCTTTGTAGGAGAAATGGCATTTTGCCATTTTCCCCGTTGGAGTGAGTTGAATAGAGATAAAAAGCCAAAAAAACTGCATTTTTTCAATTTGGCTTTTCATTTAGCGTTATCGTTGGAGATGCCCTAATAAAATACAGTGGATTGCAATAATAGATGAACAAGAACTCATTTTTTTGTCTCCTTTTTTCTGCATGGACGTGGCTTCTCCCCTTCTCTTTTTTGAATTTCTTAACCTGAAATCATGTTTTTCAATTCAACCCTTGTCATTGTATGCTTCTCTTCTTCGTTACTTGTTGTACTAGAGGCTGAGTTTTTAGTGATCCAACTATATTGTCATAGAATTTGCTTTGTATATTTGTTGTTTTTTTACCTCCCTTTCACACTACCAATTGATTATTGGGAATTTTTTTGTTGTAATCTGCCTTGATTGTGTAAGTTATTTTTAATTTTTCTCTTTGATTTTTTTATAGTTTTCTATATTTCTTCCAGATTGTGGAGCAACACAGGAATTCAGCTTCAATATTAGTGGTACTAATTAGAGTTGGTTTTGGTTTAGTTGCTAATGCATTATGAGAATAATTAGGCGTATGTGTGGGGCAATATAAAATAGTTACGGTAAAGAATATAATACTAGAATAGTACCTATAATATTTTTTATATAGTATACATTCTATAATATACCCCCTCAAGCTGAGAGTGGAGGATCGACCTGAAGCTTTAAACGAAAAGCAGTAAACGAAGCAGTAGAAAGTGGCTTAATAAAAACATTTGTAAGTTGATCATGAGAGAAGATAAAACAAATCTGAATCTCCTTCTTCGCAATTCTATCGCAAACAAAATGATAATCAACCTCAATATGTTTTGTGTGAGCATGAAAAAACAGGATTCATAGATAAAAAAGTGGCACCAAGGTTATCACACCAAATGATAGGAGCAGAAATAGATAGAATCTGAAAATATGTTAATAAATACTGAAGCCAGATAACCTCAACAGTACTATCTACTAAGGCTTTGTACTCAGCTTCAATAGAGGAGCGAGCAACTGTACGTTGTTTACCTGATTTCCACAAAATCGATGTTTGACCAAAGAGCACAAGATAACTACTTGTAGATACTACTTGCCTAATCTGTATTTGTAAAATCATGTAATGCAAAGGAAAGACTACGAGTAATATGCAAGTCATGTGTTGAAGAACCCTTAAGAGAACACAAAATGCGTTTAATAGCAGCCCAATGAGAATATATAGAAGCATGCATAAACTGATAGACTCTATTAAAAACAAAGCAAATATCTAGTCTCATAAAAGCGAGATATTGAAGAGCACCCACAATTTGACGAAAGCATGTAGCATTATAAAACAAAGGATCTGGCAGTATGATGGCTTTGGATGCAGAGATAGGAGTATCAACAGGTTTGTAAGATATCATACCAGCTCGAGTGAGGATGTCAAGTGTATATTTATGTTGTCGTAGCATAAGACCTATACTAGTAGACTGAACCTCAATACCTAAAAAATAATGAACAGTACCCAAATCGCGAAGCTTAAATTATGAGCTCAGCAATTGTATAAAGCGTTGAAGCAGAAGAGAGTTGTTACCCAAAAGCAAATATATCATCAACATATACCAGAAGATAACAATTATAAATACCAACATAGAAGATAAATAATGAGGTATCCACCTTGGAGGTGCGAAAACCAATAGATAGCAGAAAGTCATTTAGACGAGTGTACTAAGCCCGCGGAGCATGTTTTAAACCAAATAGAGACTTATACAATCTACACACATGAGAGGGGAGAGCAAAATCAACAAAACCTAGAGGTTGTTTCATGTAAACCTCTTCGGCAAGGACGTCATTGAGAAAAGCATTATGGATATCAAGCTGATGAATTTTCCAATCATGTGAAACCGCAATGAAGAAGACTAAGTTGACGGTCACTTGTTTGATAATAGGATTAAGAGTTTCAGAGTAATCAATACCTTTTTATTGAGTGAAACCTCTAGCAACTAGGCGTGCCTTATACCTCTCAATGTTGTCATCAACTATACGTTTAATCATGTGTACCCACCGACTACCAACAACTTTCATTGAAAGGTGAAAAGACACTAAGGTCCAAGTTTTGTTAGCGTGTAAGGCTGAATTTCCTAGCGCATTTCACTATGCCACACCTTATACCTGTTAGCATCATTAAAAAAAAAATGGTTCATAAGTAAGAGGAGATACTACCCGACTAATGGAAGCAACAGTAGCGGTAGTAGTTGTTGTGGACAGTGTTGTTTTTTGTTACCTAGGACAGAGGACCATGTGATGTTGACAACTAGCTGGTCGTGAAGGAGAAGAGCTTGTACCTGGAAGTTTCTGGAGAGGATACGAGGAGAGATCTACACAGAGTTGCAAGCCGGCTGGAGAGTCTGCGGAGGGACTGGTCGGCACAATAAACACTAGTAAATGTGTTGCAGAACTGGTCTGTTCTGCAGCAGCAGGCCTGAAAACATGAACATTTGTCGATGGAGAACCTATTCTTGCATAATGATCATTGGAAAAATAAGTAGATGGTGACAGTATGGCAGGGTTGGGCAGTGATGAAGTGGTTGCAGAATCTGTGAGCTAGGGGGGTCTGTTGGGGTGCGACAAATAGCAGAACAGGGGTGTTAGTTTGGCAAGGTTGTGAAGTAGTAGGCTAAAAGATTTAGGGAGGATTTAAAGGTGGGAGATGTGTAGGTTGTGTGGAGGGTACTGGTGTATATGTTATCTGTTCAGAATTCATAAAAGGAAAGACATCTTCATGAAAACGAATATGACGAGATACATAAATACATTGAAATGTTAAATCAAGACAACGATAACCAAGTTGAGATGAGCTATACCCTAAGAACACATATGGAGAAGAATGAAAATCTAATTTGTGAGCATGATATAGATGCAAAAGGAGGAAACATAGACACCCAAAAGTACGTAGAAAATTATAATCAAGAGTACGACGAAACAAACACTCAAATGGAAATTTATTTTAGAGAACAAGAGTAAGCATGTGATTAATAAGATATACTGATGATTCAAAAGCATAATTCCAAAATCGTAATGGTGCACTACATTGGCCTAAAAAAGTGTAGCCAATTTCAACAATATGCTAATGACGACGCTTAACGATGTCATTTTGTTCATAAGTATGAGGACAGATTAACCTGTGATGAATACCAATAGTCTGAAAGAATTGATTTAACTTACGATATTCACCACCTCAATCAGTTTGAACATATTTAATCTTAAGTGAAAATTGACGCTGAACAAGTGTTTGAAAACGATGAAAGATGGAAAATACATCAGATTTGGCAACAAGCGAATAATATCATATATGTTTGGTATGCGCATCAATAAATATAACAAAGTAATGGAAGCCATCATAAGAAAACATAGTGGCAGGACCCCAAACATCATGCCGATGACGACGCTTAACGGTGCCATTTTATTCATAAATATGAAGATAGATTAACCGGTAATGAATACCAATGGTCTGAAAGAATTTATTTAACTTATGATATTCACCACCTCAATCAGTTTGAACATATTTAATCTTAAGAGAAAATTGACGTTGAACAAGTGTTTGAAAACAATGAAAGATAGAAAATACATCAGATTTGGCAACAAGCAAATAATATCATATATGTTTGGTATGCGCATCAAAAAATATAACAAAGTAACGAAAGCCATCATAAGAAAACATAGGGGCAGGGCCCCAAATATCACTAAATATTAAATCAAGTGGGGCAATAGTTTTGTGACCCGTAGATCGCAACGACAGACGCGACGACTTGCCTACTGGACAAGCTTGACACTAAGCAAGAGAACGTTTAGAAGTACATACTATTTTATTGTCGGAAACTAACAAATTTAAAATGCAAGGGGTTGGATGACTCAAACAACGATGCCACAGATCGAAAATTGTGGAGATGTAAGGAGACCAAAACGCTTGAGGAATGGACGTGGAAGAAGACTCAGAGAGGACATAAAGACCATCATTACTCTAACCGGAAAGGAGAACTTCCTTAGTGATGAGATCCTTGACATAAAACACAGAAGTGTGAAATTTAAAATAAACATGATTATCACGATAGAATTTTTGAACAGATAACAACGGTTTGGTAATATAGGGCACATGAATAACATTAAATAATGTATAAATGTGTTTTGAGGAATGTAACATGGTATGTCCAACATGTGATATGTCAAGTCCCTTACTGTCACCAAAATGCAAATGATCATTACTAAGATAGGTTACAGAATCGGTCAAAGTTGCAAGATCAAGTGTGACATGTTGATTTATGCTGGTGTCAGGGAACCAAGTCGTAGCAGAAACATTCCCAATAGCATAGTGAGCAGAGGGTTGCTGGGTACTGCCACAAAACTAGGGACAATGAAGAGCTGTATGACCGAAATTTGAGCATAGTTGGCAGCGGATATTCTTCTGTCCAGACCATTGTCCAGCCTTTGTGTTGCACCTATTCTTCTGCCAATTATTTGTGACATGACCAAAAGATTGATGTCTCTCCCAAGTGCAGGAGTGTCGAAGTAATAAATAACCCGGCAAGACCGGGGTCGAACCACAGGGAGGTGAACTATATAAATTATAAATTATAAATAATAATAATAATAATAATAATGATGATGATGATGATGATGATGATGATGATGATGATGATTTAAAGAGGAAGAGGGAGAGAAGAGTTTTAATGGCAGAAAACTCTGATACCAAGTTGAGAATAATTAGGAGGCTTAACCTTTGGTTTAGCCAATCCTTTTCTATTTATATGTGTAGGGCAATATAAAATAGTTACGGTAGAGAATACAACACTAGAGTAGTGCCTATAATATTTCCTATATAGTATACATTCTATAATACCATACAACTAGACTTGTGTATTCAACTTTTTTCACTTCCTTTTTACATTCTTAAATTGATTAGTTTTAGTTTTTTTTTCTTAGGTTATCTCCTTCATAATGTATATATTTTTCTTTTTATTTTTGGGTGTTCCATTATTGTTTGATGAGATATGGAGTTGTTGTAGGGCTTCAGTTTTACTAATATTTGTTCAGGTCTTCCTTTTCTTTTCTTTTTTATTGGCTCATCTTTGTAGGTATTCCCATTATTGTGGAATATGTTGTAGAATAGGAAATATTGTGTTCTTTGATGTATTGATTTATCATGTGTAGTATGCTACATTATAATACATGTGTATTGCCCTAATCATATAAATAGTAGAGGTGGCTACCTGATATGTTAGCCTCTTAATTATCACAAACTCTGTTTCAACTTAGTATCAGAGCTGATTTATCTAAACAGATTTATGACTTCCCCTCCTTCACTCCAAACAGCAGCAGGATTTCAATTTTCCTCCTTCATTATTAATTCTACTGGATTAATTCTCTGCTGAAGCAAACATTATCTCCTTCTGCTGCAGACATGTTGAAGTCTGTTTTTCCCTTCCCTACTGCTTCTTCTTTGCAACGATTAAGTGCTCTACACGATTAACATCTTCCCCTATACTGGATTAATTTTTTTGCTAGATAAACGATTAAGTGTTCTACAATTCAGTGTTCTACTCATCTTCTGTCTTCTTAACAAATATGGATCCTTTAGTTTTTGTTGCAACTAGCATCAATGTCAATTCTTCTTCTCCCAACACCAATGTCAGCGCATCCTCTCCCAACATCAACGCAACTATGTTCCCCTCTCCAACACACAGCAGGTCATCAACCTAAAACTCACCAACAACAATTATTTATTTTACCGTATGCAGATGAAGCCATAACTGAGTGGCCAAGGGGTTTTCTTGTTTGTCCATGGCTCGTATACATGCCCATCTTCGCATAACCTGTCCAGTGACCCTTCTGTCGCCTTTGCCCGCTTTAGTTCTGGTCCTTCTCAAGTGTGTCTAACATAGAAACAACAAGACCAACTCATCCTCAGTGCTCTACTCTCATCGCTCTCCATCGATGTTCTTTATCTTGTAGTGGATTGCCTAATTTCAGCAAGTGTTTGGAGCACCTTAGAACGTGTTCTTGTCTCTTCATCCAAATATAAGATTATACAATTGTATGGCTCTCTTTAAAACCTTCATCAAGGTGATGATATTGTCATTCTCTACTTGCAGAAAGCTAAGGGATTTTTTTTATGAATTAGCCTCATCTGGCAAACCTATCTCCCTCACTAATTTCAACCTTTATGTTTTTCAGGGCCTTCATGGTGAGCTTCATGATTTGGTTACAAGTCTGACGACCAAAGTTGAGCCCCTTGCTTACTCTAAACTCCATAGTCACTTGTCTACACACGAGTTTTTACACAAGAGCTCTCTTTAATGTATTCTGATTATTGCACCGCTGCTACCCACATCTTCGCAACCTCCCTCTACCTATGTTGCACAATGTACTTTTGCTAGATTTAATGGCAGTGGCTCCTCTCCTCATTGGGGGAGAGGAAGGAGAGGAGAATGGAGGGGACATTCTCACATCAACTACAACTAATATAATGGACAGTCTTATTGTGGCAACAATGGGGGTTTCTTTGGCAAAAAAACCGTAACTATGGTAGTAATTAGAAGCAGCAGAAGTTAGCAAGGCAAAACCAGTGGCCACGACATGTTAGATGCCAACTTTGTAGCACGATTGGGCACTCTGCATAATAATGTTCACAGCTTGTGCATCATGAAAATCAAGCCTCGGTCAACCTTTCCTTTAGTGATGCTTCAGCAGCGAATTCTGTCACTTGGTTTCCAGATGCAGGTGTGAATCAACATGTTACTCTAGACATTATCGGTATGACACATGCAGAACCTTATCTCGGTAATGATCAATTATATGTTGGTGATAGTAAGGGACTTGTTATATCTAATACAGCTCATAATATTTTGCATACTCCAAAACGAGCCTTTACTTTGTCTAATATCTTACATGTTTCACAAATTAAGAAAAGACTCGTATCTGTTCAATAATTTTGTTATGAAAATTGTGTTTTTTTTTTAGTTTCACTCCTCTTTTTTCTATGTCAAGGATCTCATAACCAAGAAAGTTCTTCTTTTCAGTTAGAGTAAAGATGGCCTCTATATCCTTTCAGAGTCCTCTACCATGTTTATGCCCCAAGCCTTTCTTTGCTCCCTCGTCACAGTCTTCAGCCCAACAAGTAATGTCTCGCCCTACTCTTAAGCCTCTGAATTTTAAGGAGTTTGATCATTTCATATGTCGGCATACTGGCATGAAGTCTGAAATTACAGCTTTACATGCCAATAGTACTTGGTCTTTGGTACCATTTGATCCATTGCGATGATTTTGACTCCTCATCTTGCAATAAAAGGTAAATAGGGTCTTAGAAATTATTTTTTTTAATTGGAGTGTTTTTTCAATTTCTTTACCAATTAAAGGTTTATTGAGATTTATGAGGTATGTTTTAGGTGGAAAAAAAAAGGTTGAAAAACATTTTTGCTTACATCAAATGAGGTGGAGCTTAACTTTCTAGTCATATAAAGTGGTCGGAGATCATGCTAGTAACAACACACATCTGCCACTACAGGCAACATGTCATTTACTTTATATTATTTTTTTAAAATGTCATTTTCTCATTTAAAATAAATAAATAAATAAATAAAGCTATCGAGGCATGCAGACCCACACACGTTTAGCCTCATCTTTTATGGGCTAGGCACGTTGACCTACTTAGACTCAAGCGTCTAGCCTTTTTTTATAAAGGCTTTTATAGCTTCTTCTTTTTTTGTTGTTGTTTCCTTTAATTTTAATTAAATTTCTTTGAAATTAATTTATTACAAATATAGTAAAGATGTTATTTTATTAAATATCGTTCAATTTTTACTTAGTTTTCGAATAAGAATATATCATTTTTTTTTAGTATTAGGGAGCATTCTTTTTGTATATTTTTGTTAGTTTTTTATTCTTTTTTTTATATTTTATTCATTGACTATCATGCACATGTCTATTTTTATGATATTATAATTAAATAATAAAAAACGATTGGCTCCAAAATGTTTACCGCAACAACACACAAATATGGTGTTGTTCTTAAGTTTGTAACACATTCGGGCCAAGATCATCACAACATTACATTTTATTTATTAAAATTTATGTTTATAGTTATGATGAGTTTTTGTTATTTTAAAAAAAAATTGAGTAAAAAAAATGTCATAACAAGTGCGTTAACAATATAAGAGGTTTTAATTAAAAAATTTATTTTTATTTCAAATCATCTTTTTTTATATATATATTTATTATGATTGCTTTTGTTTTCATTAAATAAAGCACATGGCAATAAAAAAACATTTTTTTTGTTAAGAAAAATAGATTGATAAGAAAAGGATGAATTATACTAATAAATTATTTTGTTTCGATGTAATTAATTTTTTTTCTTA
>Ga0325404_1001065_pt1 | contig 28655 bp, 13 predicted proteins | sample PopdelMetagenome_18_FD_205664 | JGI IMG/M metagenome (GOLD analysis project Ga0325404, IMG submission 205664) | Populus deltoides microbial communities from Bellville, Georgia, United States - Xylem-Control-R1 | ecosystem: Host-associated > Plants > Phyllosphere > Stem > Wood/Secondary xylem...
AAACTATAGTTATGCTCTATATATAAATAAAAATAAAATAAATTAAGTCTTAAGTTGACTTATAAGAAAAATGATATTATATATATATTTTTGTTCTTCTGGTGAGGGAGGGGGGGCAATGCAGTTCAACCTGCTAAACTAATGGGTTTGAAAGTCCAAAACCCTAAGAACTCGGCCCAATTAAACAAAACCTCCCAAAACAAAAGTCCATTCTCTCACAAAAACCAATCCTCGAACAACCTCTCTCTTACCAAGCCTCGTCTTACACTCAACAAATCGTCCTCTCTCTCTTGCGCTGCCGTGTCAGACCCCAAAAGTGTCACAAAACCCAAGAAACATACGACCTCCCCTTTCCCCCTTCTCTCTGTCTCAGTCAGTCTCTTCACAACCCTCAACAGAAACACATCGATGCTCTTCATCTCTCTCCTGTCCTAACATTAACCCGATCCATTACCAATAATTATTCAAGCTACCTACCTGCTATAACATAATTTATTAACATATGTATGGCGTCCCCTCGCACTGTAGAAGAGATCTTCAAAGATTACAACGCCCGTCGCTCTGCCCTCGTTCGCGCTCTCACTATTGGTATCCCCATGTCAAATCCCTAAATCTCTTCATTATTTATTTAATTTATTAATTAATCTTCGCATATGTATGAATTATTTGTCTTGTTGTTGTCTTTTCTTTCAGAGGCTGATGAAGTCTACCTTCAATGCGATCCAGGTTTGTCTCTCGCGCTCTCTTTTAAGCTAAAAGCTGACCCAACAAACAAACTATTTTTTCTTCCTAAAGTTTTCTTTGCTATTAGTGTTATGCTGTTTTTGTTACTATTAATTTCTTAATTCTTTGTGATTTTACTTGAATTTTCACTATTTTTTGTCTTAAATTCCGAAATTGACCTTGACAATGTATTTAGAAAAAGAGAATTTGTGTTTGTATGGACATCCAAACGAGTCCTGGGAAGTGACTCTGCCAGCAGAGGAAGTTCCGCCAGAGCTCCCTGAGCCTGCTTTGGGCATTAATTTTGCCAGAGATGGAATGACGCGTAAAGACTGGCTTTCTCTTGTTGCTGTGCACAGTGACAGTTGGTTGCTTTCAGTGGGATTCTACTTTGGTGCACGACTTAATCGCAACGAAAGGTGCATTTTTCATTCTAATTTTGATTGTTGATTTCCCTTCACATTGGTTTGAAAGTATTGAATGAAGCTTAGCTTTTAATTCTCCACATTTCAGAGACTTACATTAATTTTGCGTGATGTTAATCGCTTTATGTGGTGACTTGGTGTTCTGATTTATGAACAATGTGTTGTGTAATTTATGTGAAAAATTTAATTACTTATTGTAGCCTGAAGTTCTTGAAATTAGGGAGGGATTCACAATGCCTGAAATCTATAAACAATATTTGAAGCATAGCACTCGATATCTACAACTTATTCTTTTTTCTTATTAAGATAAAGTGAAAGGCATATAAAATTACTAAAGTTCAAAACTTCATTTGGTTAGTGGCCAAGAAATTTTGCACAAGAGGGTGATCAAACATTTTAAGACATGGAACGGTGGAAGGAATTATTTTCTTACACTTCATGAACACTTAAATGGTGATATCGAGAGAGTTTTATGAAAACTCTGTCAAAGGTAATTCTAGCACATGAATTGCCAGAAATTTCATGTGCTAGAATTGATATTTCTAATTTATAAATGCATTCATATATGTAATTGTTTAGCAAAGCAATCATTCTGCACTTCACTAACATCTTAGCTCACTTGATAGGATTATTGTATAATACTCCTTTTTAACAGGATTCAATGGTGTTCCACAGTTACATGTAAAGACAATGTTTTGAAACTGTAAAAGCATTTTTTACCACATAAACAATTAGCGGTATTGAGTAATAGCTTTCTCGAGTTCACGAACATTAGTACATATTTGACTACACCACTTGTACAAAATGATATTTTAAAATTGGAAATGCAGTTTGAGACGTGTGTGTGTGTTTGTTTTTGAGTTCCAACCCACTCTTCAAATTGATTTTCAGGCAAGAAGGCATCAAATTGATGCCTTTTGAGGTGATTTTTGATGATTTCGATGTGTTGTCAAAAATAAAATAAAAACATGAAAAAATTATTTCAATATATTTTCAATTGAAAAACACGCATATAGTGGGGGGAAAAGTGATATTTCATGTGCTTAACTAGCTTCTCCAGATCTTAAAGACATGCTCCTTGTGTTTACTTCATTGAGATGAAAGAAATAGATGAAAGGGAAGTGAAAAGGGTACTTAGTGGGATAGAACAATATCCTTGCCTAACAAAGTTAACATATATGTCTATTTTACTTGTCTTCTCTTGTTTATTTTCAACTGAACATCTGTAAACAAGATTGCTATTGCATTGGTGTGGGACGTGTTTTTCAGTGAGCTTGTTTGTTACCTCACCAAGAATAACTCTTTGTTAGCATATTTGCAGCAAAATCACTTAGGGATTTCTTCTCAACTTGTGTATAATTTTCTTTTTTAATAGGAATATGGTTGGTAACTTTTCTATGTTGATGTAGAAAAAAGAAGACATTTGGTTTATTGGGGTAACATTACATCATGAATGTTAAAATAAAAACTGACCCGTACAGAAACACAAAAAACTGAACTTAATGAAGCCAAGTGCTGTTTGAAGTATTTGAATCTAAAGAATCAATACTTATGGCTGAAGGTTTGCCCCATTGTTAAACCTCCTGTAGTTGTATTTGTTGTGGCAGAATAGTTTCTTCACGAAGTTTTTGATGTGAAGTGGGTTTGAGTGAGGATGTAGGTCTTGCATCATGTCTTCAGTTTGTGTTGCTTTCACTCACCACTCTGTTAGTTGGTTAAGCTGCCTTGGTCAGTCAAGAACTGTAGATTTGAATGTGATGTGACGTGCCATGTCACTAACTTGTAGCAAAATTACAAGTTTCTTCAAAGAAATAAGTTTTGCTTTATGCACAAGTTATAAAAGTGATGTGGTGCCTTCCCTCAGTGGGGTCTGGTTAAGTATTGTCCATCATCTGCCTCAATATATTCAGTGTGGAATTAATTTTAGTTACTCGAGAGGGAATTTTGACCTTTGGAGTTTGCAGCTTCTTGTTTTGACTTTTGGGATTGAAGTTAGCAGTTTTGCAATTATGCAGATGCACTCCAGTAGTGCCTGTTAAGCACTGAAGAGTAATCTTTCCTTCTTCTTCTTCTTCTTCATCCTCATCATCATCTTTTTTTCTTAATGAAACATGTGAGTTGATGAGCGGGCTTTTTATGTCAATTTTTGTAGTATCGTTTGCACTTGTGTTAATTAAGGGTATCTTCTGTTTAGTATGTGTCTTGGGAATGAGCAGAACTTTGTTGGGTTGTGCCTGATTGCTCTATGGTCCACATGCACCCCTTTTTCAGAATGTTACAATGTTCTTGGGTAACCAGCCTGAGATGCAGATACGAATATGATCATAGGCATATATGGCACAGAGTGAACTCAAGTTTAAGTCAGGTTGCTTTGACATATCTCTACCATGCCCAAGTTCACCTCTTTGTGAGAATGTTGATTCATTGGATTCATCCTGTGTATGATGTACATCCTAGGCATGTATCCTGAATAAAGTGAACTTAAAACTGGACAAACATGGATCATCTTGGGGGTGCATACATATCTCCAATGCAATTGTTTTATGATCCCAGACCTTGTCGATCATTTCTGCTTCCAGGAATTTTCATTCCTTACTAGAATGGTATATGATTGGTAGTGTTGAATAAGCTTATTAGCTGTGTACTGTATACTGTATACTGAGGACCCTGTAATAGAGCTGGTAGCTGTTTTTAATATTGGCTTGCATTATGATTTTCTTTTTGTTATCTTGCCTTTCCTGTTCTTTTCATGCACCTATATCAATGCTTTTTGCACAAATGATTCATATTGAGGTCTCATCATGGTTCACACTTTATGCTTCTGATGATTTTCTCTCACTTGGTGGGTGTGCATTTGTGTATTAAGTCTTTGATTTCAATGCTGACAATTCACGGGAGCATAATGTAGTGGTTTTATGCTTTTTGTCTGCAGGAAGCGACTGTTTAGCATGGTAAATGATCTGCCCACCCTCTTTGAAATTGTAACTGGGAGGAAACCAGTAGAAGATAAGCCTAGTGCTGACGGTGGTAGCAAATCCAGGAATAACACAAAGGTGAAATTGTTTTTTTCTCTGATCAACAAAAGCATTGCAATCTATCAAATTTGAGCTCCATAAACACATATGCCTTCTTTTTATCAACTAATTTTGGATCTATAACCGGCCTATTATATTTCAGAGATCAACTGATGGACAGGCAAGAAGCAATTCCAAGTTAAGTTACGTGGAGGATGAAGATGAGCATGGGGACACCCTTTGCGGGAGCTGTGGAGGGAACTACAATGCTGATGAGTTTTGGATTGGTTGTGACATTTGTGAACGTTGGTACCATGGAAAGTGTGTGAAGATAACACCAGCAAAAGCTGAAAGCATCAAGCAGTACAAATGCCCTTCTTGCAGCACAAAGAAGTCTAGGCACTAACAAACAGTCAAACTTGTGAGGAGATTGACCTCGTTCTCTCTCACCGATGTTGTTCCAATGCACTGATAGTTTTTTTTTTTTTTTTCCCTTAAAAAATGGAGTTGAGGCTATCTATGGGATCGGTGTTTACCTAAGTGGATGTTATTTTAACTTCGGAGTCTTTACACTGAGAAATCGGTCTTAGATTTTGTTTAATGATAGTTTACGGAATGATTAATACTAACGGTGCCACTATTGAATTGCAGGTGGCTCTTTCGGAAGAAATATTCCTAGGACAGCCACAGTTGGGTGCAGTTGTAGATCCTAGATATATTATGTGAATGTGATTTGCATTTACAACTAGGATTTTGGACTGCATGTAGACGTGGCTATGCCTCTCACAGCCCTTTTTTGCAACTTGGCTGGTGAATTTTGGAGTACAAATGTTAAAATCTAGAGATATATTTTCATTCTTTCTGGTTGGTAGAATATTTTCCTACAGAGTTAGCTGTTTCTAACACGACTCGAAGGAGTTGGAAGTTTTATTTTTGCGTAGGCAAAACTGCGTATGTTAACATGTTCCTCGTGAGTCTTGTATATCATGTGCGGAATCCGACTGCTTTCCCCGATGAATGAGTTCATTTCATTATCAAGGAAAAGAGAGAAGACGAGGAGCTAATCCTTGTTCCATAGCTGAAACCACCCAAGACAACTAATAATAATCCAAAATCTCAGATGCATTAGGCTTGTCTAATGTCAACTTTACATGAGAGGAGAAAAATCATATCTATTCCTAACAGAAACACTATAGATGGATTCATATTTCTTGAATAAGAGCACAGATTATTATGCAGACAAGCGTTTATTTCCATCCATGAAAAATAGATCCAGGCACACCAAGTAATTCCCAGGGTTCCAAAATCAAAGGGTTCTTCTGCAAGTTATGTTTAGTGCTCAGGCAAATTCTTGGTCCTGATTCGCTTGAAGAAGCTACGCTTCCAACACCTCAGTTCATATTTCTTCGACAAAGAACATGTGGTGTCTACTTTTGTTTGCTTGCTCACTCACACAGAAGACCTCCTGTATTTGTTACAAGTCAAAGCACATTCATGGAGCATTTATGATGCGGCACCTTCCTCCATGACTTGGAATTTCGCCACACAAAAATCTGCTGTCTGCTAGAGTTGTTGCTAATTATTAGTAATGTAATACTCTTCAACAGATAAACCAATATGCCAGTATAAACTATAGATAAATACACAGATTTTCTTCTTATTCCTTCTTTATCATGTTCTATGCTGGGTTAGGAGGTCGAGGGCAGTGCTGGTGCAGGTCCAAAAGGACCTTATATTACTCCCTAACATTTTACCCGAATCTCAATTTCATACCAAAGTAATTAATTTTCTCAAGTTCATCTCCAATGTATTAGACATTTCTCAATTGGGTCCTTTATTCTAAAGCCATCAAGATATTGTAAAGGAAAATGTCAAATTGTCTTGAAAAGGTGTCGTTTTACTGTATAAAATAATGAGAAATGTTAAGACATGGATGGAAGGAGTTCAATTGAGAAAACATTTAGTTCAGTGATCCAATTGAGAAGTGGTGGATGCGTTGGGGACTAATTGAGGGTTCCCAAGAGAAGTAAAGATAGTAAAAATATTTTTTTAAAAAAGTCCTAAAAAGACAATAAAAGTGGAAGGAGATTGAAGAAAATATATTTCAAGTGACGTTTTGTCGATGAAAAAAGAAGAAGCCAAAAACGACACAGGAAAACAAATAAGAGGTAGTAGCATTTGCTTGCTACGATCAAGGCCAAATCTAGTAGTTCCTTCATCATCTTCTTTTCTTCGATGGTGCCCTTCTCACCAACGCCCACAGCAAATAAACGTGCCGAGTCTTTTTTTAGCACGTGATCTCTCTCTCTCTCTCTCTACACAATAACATTTGCCCTCTTCGATAGTAATTATTATAACAACTATGTGATGGAATTACCAGCACCTTTCCCCCCAATTTGAGCATGAAAATATCAAGATTTTCCAATCAAAAACCGTAATTCGTGGTTCACTCAATCAGTCGAATACTTTGCGGCACTAAAGTCCTGCTTTCAGATCACAAGTCATCTTCGGCACAGTTCGAGTGCTTATTTTTTATGGTATTATTTTAGTTTTAGATTCAATTAAGTATTTTTTTCTTCTTTTTGTTGGAGTATATCTATATGTTTTAAACGAAGATAGAAAAAAAAAAAAAAAGAGATAATCTCTGGTGAATGTGGTTAGTTACGTGTAGATAATCATTCTAATACTTGACTGAAAAGATTTAATTTGATCTTCGGGATTTATTTTGAGATTAGAAGATTCAATTGTAATTAGCTTCGTGCTAGAAATCTTGCGATTATATTTGATGGAATGATGATGGTATCCACCTGTTAAACTTATCAAACCACTTATCATTTTTCAGGAGACTTTAATCGATAGCTTGTTTCGAATCAATCGATAAGGTATGCTCTACTAAAATCCCTTTCGTTTCCTTGTCATTGATGTGATGCAGTGGTGTGCTGTTTGGATCTCCTTCTTTGCTCTTTTCACTCCTTGAAACATACCCGATCTCATGATTCTTGTCTCCAGATCTCCCATTTAATTCGAGAAGAAAACCAAACATAAAACATAGATCTCATGATTCTTGTCTCCAGATCTCCCATTTAATTCGAGAAGAAAACCAAACATAAAACATACTCATTAGCCGATGCTCTTAACCAAATTAAAGTGAAAATATTAAGAACACACAGCTACCATCTTAAACTTTATCTGATTAATCAATTGGAATTCTTAGAAATTTAAATCATTGGAGTATACGTGCCATGCCATCATTTGTAAGTGAAAGTGATTGTTGATTGATACAGGATTTGCATTATTGAAGGCATCGTTTTTTCTTCTTCTTTTTTATATATATAAAAAAACAAAATACTTGAGGCATGTGCTTGAAAGAGAGGCGCACATGGATTGTCAATAATACTGTCATAGCAGCTAGCTGCACTTGGGATATGGAAGAGAAATGGGTTTGAACTACCGAACTCATATTTGTCTGGAAGGAGACTGCTCGCAAGAGATGGATCCAGTGGGCGGAGGGCCCATGGCCCTCAAAGTATCAAAACACTTCCCTCGGTCCCTTTCTTCTAAACTTTCTCAATTCAATCCTCACAATTAAAGCGTTTCTTTTCCGTTTCTGCTTTGAAGCTTATTTTTCATCAACTTACTTCACTTGGATTATAACTTTACTCTGCTTTTGAAAATGTGATGGACGTGGCTTCTTTAATTAAAATGTTTTTTATATTAATCCCCAAAACAGAAAAATCTATTTACTTTCATCCCTATTACGATATTAGTTGGCATGCATGTTAAGTATTGGCCTCACCACTACAAATAAAAGAATTAAGTTTTTTTTTTGGCACTTCACGTCTTCAGTCCTGGATTCATCACTGATTTACACAAGAAAATGCTTCGCCATGTTAAGGAGAGGGTGGGGACCCCTTCTCAAGAAGATGTGCACATAGAGAGGTATGTGTGCAAATGAATATCCTAGTCAGCACGTACGAGCAAGACAAAATAGTCTGGAACCCAGCAAAGAAAGCAATTTTTACAGTAAACGGAACAGGAACTGGGAAAGATTGAGACAATAAATTACAATTGATGGGTACAAGCAGAAATGCGGCACTATTCCGACATGCTGCCAAACACAGCGGTGAATTGCTTGCTGGCCTCGACAGATTCTTCTGCAAGGAAAAGGGGACAAACGTGAACGCAAAACGTCCTTTCAGTGGAAACAAGCCAGTACATGATCCTTAAATCACCACAACAATCTAGCAAGTGCTCGAGTCTAGGAATCAAAGGAGCATTAATATTACAGCAGCTGCGCGTGATTTGTTTTTGGAATAAGAGCAGCTGCGCGTGATTAGTGTACGTTCAACGAAGAGTCCCGTTGATAATCAACACTTGACGCTTATTTTCTACAGATTTCCTTTAGGGTTAGATAAAAGAATAATAATAAGTGGCATCGCCCGACTTTAGACAGTAGGAGATAAAAAAATAAAAGCAAGAAGCAACGAAACTGCAAGAAGGAAACGTAATTGACCAAAACACTAGGTTTATAGCTAGGTGGTTCCAGCTTTTTGAGAGGGGAAACCCTAAATTTAGAAATGAATGGGAGTTAGAAATCACGTCTGTTTCGATTGCTATATATGACCTGAGCTTATCGTCTGCCAAGCGATGCTAATTCTAAGTAATCTTGAGAACAAGTAGTTGATAAAATTTGTCGGGCGGATAATCATTTGAAAGAGTCAAGTAATGATATTAATAATTTGATTTCAAGTGGGGTTGTAATAGTCAAGGATGCCTTCTTGTGTATTATAATAATGGAAAATACGTATGCTAAATGCTAAGGCCACATTTAGACACCTTAATATCCATTTTTATCCATTTCCAACTGATGTAGACATGCTGTGTTGCAAGTGGATCGATGTAGCTCGCAAGATTTAAAATTGCTAAGAAAATAATATATAGGAGCACTCTGTCTCTTTCTTGACGGGCTCGTTATTTACCACAAATTGACAAATAAGTGGCAATATATAGTACACTTGTCCACAATATGATTGAATATTTGTGAATCAATTATTTTACTAGTTAGTTGATTTTATATATATATATATATATATATATATATATAGAGAGAGAGAGAGAGAGAGAGAGAGAGAGAGAGAGAATTCTGACATGGCTTCAAATTATTATTATTATTAACATAAGCTAATTGAGAAGGGAATCCTCCTCTTACAGCGTCATTACTTCATTGTAACAATACTTTTTATTTCAATGATTTAAAATTTATTTTTATTTTTTTAAGAGGTTATTACAATCTTATAATTTGGATAGTGGATTTTAAGAGTTAACCCTATATATATATATTGACTAGGGTTTTTTGTGAGATTTTTTTATAATTGATTTTTTTTAATTTTATCATTCAACATTTGAGTTGATTAGAAAATAAGTTTCATAATTTATCTCAGTTTGTTTTTTATGGGGTTATATTAGTCTCATAATCTGAGTCAAAGATTTGGCGAGTTAACTCAAGTTGACTTGGGTTTTTTTTTTTTTCAATTTCATCCTTTTACATTGGATTGATTATGAATTAGGCCTCATAAATTATTTTCTTTTAATTTTCATTGGGTTATCCCGGTCTCATGATCCAGTTTTAACAAGTTAATCTGGGTTGTCTCGAGTCTTTTTTTGCCTTTTATTTAATTGTTTTTTTCATTTTCATTCCTCGACATTGATTTAATTAAAAATTTATCTTTAATATATTTTTTAATTTCTTTTCTATGAAATTATCATGGTTTTATAATCCAAATCATGAATTTTAACTGTTAATCTAGGTTGATCCTGATGAATCATATGTTGTCATTTTAATATTTTTTTAAATAAAATATCATCTTAAATTATTTTTAGTTAATTTATGTTTTTTTCCTAGTTGTTCATGTTATCGTTGGATTTGATAAGTCGATTAGATCAATTTAGATCAATTTCTATATAAATTTTTTTTCATGAAAATATGTTAGTAATACTTATATATATTTTTAAATATGTAAAAAAATTTAATTCGACCTAAAGTATAGTTCATGTAAATAACCTTGTTTTTTCTAATAGCAATTGACTTGAACTTTTCTAGTTTTTTATTCTCAAAAAATATTCCACTTCTTTTATTCTTTTCTTTAAATTAACAATGAATAATCCCAGACAGGCATGGCAACCTTTTCTATGGAGCCAACGAACTCATAATTGATTGAGGAAGCCCTATGTCCAGGGGGGATGTGACCTTGTGAAGTAATATAGAGTATGGATGACTTTAGTTAAAGACTAGAAATAATAATAATAATAATAACATGAATTCTCTCGTTCACTCTTTTGCAATACAGTTTACCCTTAGGTGGGGGCATTAAACTAATGAAACATCAACATCAATATCAATGGAAGACTAAACCACCACTTGTAAATCCTTCTGGACTTGGATTAGTGACACATAAATGGCACCACACAATCAGCAAGTGCCAAAGACCACCCAAAATTGCCTTCATGATGATATCTCATGGATAAATTATACAATTAGCACCCAAAATATAAATAAATAGTGCATGATAAATTTTTTTTTTGGTAAAATAGTATAGTTTGAAGATATTGTGGTTGTGAATTACGGTATTTGATATATATTGTCTGTGAACCGTGATATTCTTAAAAAGACCGTTTTGAGAAACAATTAGATGCTTGATAAAATGATTGTACAATATCCAAAATGATCAGATTATTTTGGCTATTGTCTAGTTTTGGGTCATTTTCATGTTTTAAGCATGGAAAGTTTTATAATATCATAATTTTTATTAATATGAATTTTTATTTACTTTATAATTTTAAAGAGTTAAAATTTTTATAATTTTATTAAAATTTGAATAGGGTTTTCTCCGTGTAAAAACAATATTAAAAAAAAATTCCGCTTAAAAAAACTTGCTAAAAACCACAATAATCTCAATCAATAAATTCCAACTAAACTCAATATTTTTTTATATTTTATAATCACAAGTAGCTCCATGAATGTAAATAACACGACTAGATCTAGGTCATGTTCATGTCTAAGTGGTCTTGTTCTCTACCACGATATCATCAAGAGTTAACCTCTCTTCAAAAGTTTCAAGTCCAATGCGGCAAACATTTAACTACTGAGACGCTATGGTGTGAACTTTACTTTCTTAGTCAGTACTACAAAGATAAGATATGACCTCTCGACTCTCCCGTAGCAAGAAGTCAGTCTAGTATTAATAAAATATTAATATTAGATTAAAAGATAAATCCATAAAACTCAACTGTTAACATCTAGTTAATGTCGCACTTAAGAAGTGTGACACGTAGTTTTTACGCTATAGAAACGCGACAAGTTCAAAACTATATTATCTTACTAATTTTTATAAAATGGTATAATTTCTCTAAATTTTGAAGTTTACTGTATTAATTTAACAACAAAAAAAAAACATTCAACATGGAGACTGATTTTCAACAGCCATTCAAAGGTTCTTATCAAAAGCCAACCAAACTACGTGTGATGTAACTGCATTATAGAGGGATTTTGTTGCTATGCAGTCACTTAATCACATGGTAGTAAAATAAAAATAAAAATGAGTGAAGTCCTCTCCTCCATTATAAAGAAGGCAATAATTTTGATATTTGAATTTAGTAGTTAAAAAGGCTAAATGACAAGAAACATGTGATCTTTTTTGTTATTTTATAATAATATACCCACCAAGAACCTTAGAATTAATATATATAGTTGACAGAATTGACTTTGAAGCATGATTGATCGATGCATAAAACAATTGATGTCTAATTAATTGTTTTACTTTACTAATACATATATATTTGCTAGCTGTCCATTTAGATTGAGATAAAGCTCCAAAGACTAAACAAATAATTATATATAAAAAAAACCCCCCATATATATATTTATATATATAAGCAAATGATATGGCCTTTGCAAGTTCGAAAGTCAAAAACGATGATTCAAAATTGCATGATGTCAATACAAGTGATCATAAATCGTGGTATTCTTTTATCTTTGATTTTATCTATTCACAAATAAATTAGTTACTTTTTAAAAATATTTTTTTATTTTAATTTTGTTTAAGATTATGTTTTTATTTTTAATATATATATATATATATTAAAATCATATAAAAATAAATATCAACTTGATATTTTTTAAGGTAAATATATTTTTAAAAAGCATTAAAAAACAAAAACTACAGAATTCTAAATGTCACGTTTTTTTTTCAACAAGTTGTTGCCTTAATCAGCGGGACAATATTTACTCACAAGACGTGATTAGGATATTTTTGGGCCCAGTTTTTTTTTTTTCTCAAAAGAGAAAACATATATAGAATAATTTTTATCCACTTTTCCCATTTAATTCTATTGAATTTTCACATGCAGTCCCCTCTATGATCACAAGATGTACAATTACTCAAATTCTAATTAACCAATGAAGGGGACGGTTACTCTTGGTTTACATTAATTAATACAGCACTAAACTAGCCAGGAAGAAATTCGCATAAGAATTGTTGTCACGTCACCATCATCTTGGAGATTTTAGGGACTCCACTTGGGATTTTCCACAGGGACCCCTCATTCTTATGAAGAGCCTGTACTCGTCGAATGTCATAGCTGGATAGAGTGGAGGCCTGTCTGGTGCCACGAGCTCCTTCAAAGGCTCTATGGGTATATCACTCCTTGGATTGTAGAAGAAAGCAAGAGAGAGACGCTCGTCTGATGAATTTACCATCACCCTGTGCTCCACGCTCTTGCAAGTTGCATTGCTTAGCACCTAAGTAAACGAATCCACAAAACAAAACTGTTTACTACATCGCTCAAATTAAAAACTAACAAGACCGAATTTGCCACCGTCAATTAATTATAGTTAATTAAATCCCTTGGTGTTGTTCAAGGAATTAATAACAGAAAAAAAACATGGAATTACATGCTCAAGTGGGAAGGAATAAGATGCTAGAATATTGCTTGTGATTTTTGCAACCCCAATGAATCCAACCACGGGTCATTTCCATACTCTTAGAAACTCAATTTAGGTCCCTCAAGTTAATAATTTTGTGATCCGCGCTTACTATTCCCAGTTCATTGTCAGTCAAATAACGACAATTGACAAGATTTTATCGTCGAAGCATCTACTTTGGAATATATTATAGGCCAGTAGGTTGCATTCTGCTTTAGGCAGGCAAATAATACACATTCATTGCACTAAATTTGATGGAATGGTTATAACGATAATAGATAGATGCGGTTTGAAATTGTGTTTTCAATAATATTTTTAAAAAGTTTAAATATTTTATTTTAAATTATTTTGATACACCAGTGCTAAAAATAATTTTTTTAAAATAAAAAAATATTATTTTAGTAACTTTTTAAATAAAAAATATATACTTTAAAAATAACCAATATAAAAGAATCCTCCATCAATAATTAAGCTACATCGTAAATACATGCATCCTTGTAAAAAGTTACCACTCTTTTTTTCCTTTTTTTTTTTTGTTACTTGTTTATACTAAAGAGATTGCTGAGAAGTCAAAGACATAACATAAGATTCTATCTGGTTGTGTTAATTATCTCCACCACTCTTTATTTTAGATGGTGCATCGAATAACTAATCCATGTTTGTAAAACATGGTTTGATGACTTGTAGTTTTCTAGAGGCAGCTAATTGTTTTCTGGGTCAATATTCTAACCCCATTCCATATGTGAAGAACCGGGCATCGAATAACTAATCCATGTTTGTAAAAGTCATCGTTATCAAATTACGACAAAAAAGAAAGACGACGAAATGCTTTCTTGAGGCATGGGCATAGCCAGTGAAAAGAGAGCGAAAATTAATAATAGTACTCAATTATTTTTTGGCGGGATTTAAACTCTTTACATGAGGAATTCTCAATGTGCAATAGTACTGGAAGCGACAGGTAGTGTAATTACTTAAAGCAGAAGAAAGAACGTATGACAGGCAAGAATCAAGTCATTGCAGATCCTTGTGATGTTCTGATTATGTTTTTTTACGTGGGAGTACAGTAATGTTTGTCATGTGATGTCTAAACGATCGAGAGGCTATATATGTGTGTTTTTTTCTTGCATCAAGAAACCTTCTAGGTTCATGATCCACAAGTTCTAACCAAGAGAAGAAGATATATATTCATGCTTTTCATTGAGACCACTCGCTCTAGAACGGGACCAAATGACAAGTTCTTTGAAGAAAAAAAAACACTTTTGACTAATTGTTGGATTATAACTTGTTACTACCCCATCAAAAATATGACCCCTCCATGTTCCCTATACGTTTCATAAATCTCATCCAAACATATATATATATATATAGATAGATAGATAGATAGATAGATAGATAGATAATCTAGTGAGAGAAACAGAGAAAGTATATGTTACCTGAATTTGATCACCAATATTAACAATAAAAGCATGTGGAACTGGCTTTACAGTGATCCAATTCCCATCTTTACGGACTTGAAGACCAGGGACATTACTGTCCGGCAAGAGAAGGGTCATGCCACCGGGATCCGAATGTGACGATAAACCAAGGGTCAGGTCAGGCTGTGGACATTTAGGGTAAAAATTAACTCTTAGGCATGCCCCGATATTTTCTCCACCAAAGGCATTTTGAAGTTGTTCCTCTCCTAATCCAAGGTTTATTGATAAAACCTTCATTAACTTCCCACACAGCTCCACCAATTGTTTACCATATTCATCAAGAACTGCCCTACAAATTCATCAGCAAGGCTTGCTTAAAACTAAATTGAAATTGTTGGTGTAAAAAAAAAATCCAATCTTAGTAAGGTAAAATCCAAATACATGGTTGATATAAAACAGTTATATATATATATATATATATATATATATATATATATATATATGAGGCTAGAAAAGGTGTAGTAAATTTTATTATAAGAATTTACTAGGTACGATGTATAATAGGAAATCAATACGACACTTGAATTTGCAACTTGAAAAGCGTTCGGCTAATCTTAATTAATTGGTGTGCTAAAAACAAAGAAGAACCAAAAAAGTAAGCATGTGTTCTAAAAAGGGATTGAAATATACACACGCACACACACCTGCAATCAGCTGTAATGGCAGGCCATTTGTTATAGTCCTTCAATGGTAAAGGAAGATAGTGCAGGAAGTAGTAATCACTCCAATCAAGAATCGCACCTTTTTCAACCCCTAACCGGCTACCATAACCTTCATAAGTCTTGGGTGTGTTTGCATAAGCTTGCTTAACCTCCATGGGCGAATGAAAGAATTGTCTCCATACTTCTCGAGCACGGTCCATCAATTGAGGGCTAACACCATGGTTAATAACTTGAAAAAATCCCCACTCCCGGCATGCTATTGAGATTTGGTCAAGTATTGTGGCTCGAAGAGCATGATCATCACCATATAGCCTGGCAAGATCAATGACAGGGATGTTCACATCATTCGAAGTGGTGGGATTTACGGATGGCCTCTGAAGTAAGGGCTTGACATATCGCTCTGGAATTAGGGGTATGCCGCTATCGGACAAGGATTGTACTCGGACTATAGGTTCGGGCCAATCTTGGAGCTTATTCATGACGTTTTGTAGGTTTGGTCTCCAAGGTTGATTCTATGTATATGATTGGAGGTACCGTGGAACAATAAACATAGTCTTTAGTAATTAGTTTTGAGAGAGAGTAAAAGAATGAAATACAGGCAAAGCGGCCTAAGTTCAGAGAGAGGGGGGGATAAAGGCACAAGAGAAGAATGTAAAGAGCAGTAAATATAAGGGGAGGGGAAGTGGCAGGTGTAAGGAAAGTGAAATTGACGTGAAAGAGAACGTGGAAAAAATGGCGTTTAAAATATCTAAATGGGGGCATGATCATATATATCCAGATATTATATACTTGTGAGTGTGTGTGCGCGCGCTTGTGGATTTTGGGTTGAGATTGAGTGAGAGAACAGACTTCTTCAATCTTATGTGTGGTGCTTTTTGCAGAAGTACTGTCGAAGTTGTGTGCACACATGCGTCTATAATTGCTATATATTTCCATTTGGGTGATTGTGGCCGAGCCAAAATAGACGGGTAAGCAGGAATCCATGTATCGTCCCATCTACTACTAAAATCCAATTCCCAATCACTTTTATAAAACCCAAAAGACCTAGCCACAACGTTTCAGTAGCCCTGAAAAAAACACAACGAAAAGTCAATTTAATTAGACATTTTTAACTTCTTTTTTTATGAAACCATTTACAACTCTTGTGATGATGGCCCATGCATGAAGAGGACCGTCGACTCTTTTCGCCTCCGTGCTCACTTTGGCTTACTCTTCTCCCTTTCATTCGATGTGAACCACATACCCCAGTACTGTATGGCCACTTCAAGAGAAAGTGTTCGCGTTCGCCAATGGATGGTAGCGGTGATGAAAAGAATTCAAGCCTTACTGTCTCTCTGTCTGGCATTCCATTCTTACCAGAAAAATAAAGATCCTGCTAGTTAGCCAGCCAGCCAGCTTAAATCCTAAATATATGAATGAGATATCGTCTTGTAGCTAGAAAAGCAAGGATTAGGTTAAAAACAAAAAACTGTGAACCTCTGAGCAAAATATAATTAATATAACCTGTAAATTAATAATCTTGATTAAATAATATTTTTATTTAGTCTTGATTTAAATTTTAAATTTAAATAATACTTTAATTAGATAATAAATTTTTAATTATGTTCTTAAAAGTATTAGCTTATATAGAAGTTTAACGTACGGTACGTAAACTGAATTTATATTATATGAACAATATATCATTAACGTTATTTTTTGTATAATATACGTGGAAAAAAATATTTGTCAATATAAATTAAATGTCTTGTTCAAATATATTTTGGTTTATATATAATTAATAACAAAAATTATTCTCTTATAGATCAGATCTATATAAATGCCAAACAAGAACTATTCCGACTATATATAGATACATTGAACCACGAGTTATTTAAAAGTGAATAAAAACAATAAATTATTAATCGAGTGGATAGCAATGGCTATTGAATTGGTCGACTAGACAACACTCCATTCACAAGTTGACGCTAATTTCTATCACCCGACTATATATTTATGTATTTATAATTATTTATTCATTGAGAATGAAAGGGCCTTTTTAATATTAATTAATGGGTTTTGACGTTAGTATATACGTACATCGACACCAATTCCAGTACCATTAGTTTAATAAATCTATTAAAATTAATTAATGGGTTTTATTACCAGTTCATTACCTGGTAGTTAACATTGTCTATACCCATTTTCTTTTGAACAGATATTGGCCCCAGTCAGCATTGTCTAGACCCATCGACACCATATGTGTATTGATCAGCTTAGGTCTGATTGGTTCGGAGTCTTATTATAGTATATAGAAGAAGAAAAGAAAACAAACTAACGTTAGTTAAGGCGTTGCATCAGACGCATGAATTATATGTAAAATAATTCCAATATACCAATCATATAAATGCAGCAGAAAATTAATAAGTTATATATTTTCTGTCATCATTGATTAAGTATTGAATATTGTATATAATTGTTCATCAATTTTTGTGCTATCAGCAATAATAAGTCTTCTAATATATGTCAAACTTCAGAGTTTTTTTTTTGTGTGGATGAAAAACACAGATTTTTCATTAATTAACATCTTTTTTTATTAGATTAGAGACTTTTTATATATAACCTAATTTTTGTATTATTAAAGAGTCTAATCAGCTTTAAACCTTAATTGTTACTTAATTTAAAATTTATATGACATAAATATCACTTTAAGGATATTTTTCTAACATTCTTTCACTTAGATTATATGACAGTAGCACCCGAAAAGTAACAATATCTTTATAGGATTTAAAATATCTAGTAAATAAAAACACTTGCACTTAAATCAAGAATACAACATATGAATCATAGTAGTTACACTTTATAATCAAGTATTTCTTTTCATGTATTACAATATATTGCATCCGAGAAAATAAGCACTTAATGAGCAAATAAACTTTATAAATTAACTACCAGTAAATATAGAAATTAATACTTTATGTGCACAAAACATCATTTTGATCTCTAAAAATAACATAAAAGATTTTCAGACAATCAACCAAAAAAAAAATAAAGTCAAATATCAAATAGGTTAGCTAGACATATGTTATCCGCATGATCTTTATATTCGCGATCATTAGCTTTGTGCTAATATGCTCAATGAGAACTTCATGTTCCTTCACTTTCTCTCTCACAATAAGATACTTTATGTCAATATGTTTGTTTCGACTTTCACTCTTATTATTCTTAGAAAAGAAAATTGCAACTAAATTATCACAATATATTTTTATTGGTCTTGATATAGAATCAACAACTTCAAGACCAGAAATAAAAATTCTTAACCAAATCATCTATGTCATTGCTTTATAGCATGCAATGAATTCTGCTTCCATAGTAGATGAAGCAACAATAGTTTGCATACTATTTTTTTCAAGACACAACTCCTCTAGCAAGAAGAAAAATATATCATGAAATAGATTTTCTTGTGTCTACACAACTAGCAAATTTCAAGTCTGAATAATTAATCACCTCAAGGTGATTGGTAGGTTTTTAAGTCAACTGGTAATATGTGGTTCCTTGTAGGTACCTATTAACTTTCTTAGTAGCTTTCCAATGGTTCATTTCTAGATTGCTTTGGAACCTTCCCAATATTACTACTGCAAATAACAAGTCAGGTCTTGTACAGACTTATGCATACATCAAATTACCAACTGCAGATGCATGAGGAATGTTACTCATCCGCTCATTTTTCAATGCATTTTATGGGCATTGATTCTAATTGAAGTTTTCCTCTTTGACATTAGGTGCTACTAAAAATGCACTATTTGTCATCCTGAATCTTTCCAAGGCTTTTTTAATAGAGGCATTTTGAGATAGTTGTTTTGTCTCGTGTAATAAACTCAAATCACTACTTGCAAGTAGAATATCATTTACATATAGAACAATAAAGATATATTTGCTCTCACTAACCTTAAGATTATAACATTGTGAAATTTAATACACCGCTGTCAGGAGTCATGTTTTAGTCCATATATAGATTTTTTTTAGCTTACAAAACAAATGACTATTTGTGTTATTGTAAAAACCTTCACGTTGGTTTATATATACCATTTCATTCGAGTTTTTATTTGGGAATGTTGTTTTTATATTCATCTTATGGAGCTCTAAATCAAAAGAAGCTACCAATATCATTATTATCATTCTTAGAAACTGGAGAGGAGGTTTCATCATAATCCATGCCTATCTCTTGAGTATAACCCGTAATAACAAGTTTAGTTTTATATCGCTTGATATTACCAGAAATATTCTTTTTGGTTTTATAAATTCATTTATAGTCAACGACTTTAGATCCTTATAGTAATTCTAACATTCATGTAGACAAAGGTTGTATTATGTATAGAACTTACTAATTCTTTAATAATAAGATTAATAAATAAAATATCAAGAATAAAATTTATTCATACCTCAGGGCCTGGAATAAAATCCATACTTAATGTTCATTTATTATCCTATTGCAATTAAATTGTATAAAAATAACAATCTCCTTATAGGGCAAGCCATTGTGTTTACAAAATAATTGCAATTAAGCTATTTATAGCATAATAATTTAATAATTCTTAACATGATCATCAAAATAACTTGAGATGTTATGGCTACTTCTAAGTTAATTAATATCATAATCAAATAATAACATGCTTTATTATCAACTAAAAACTTTTAGTTGGTATACTATGTAAATCATATCATGATTGTTCTCTAGTAATTTTCTACAAATAAGTAAATATTAACAAAACCCAAAATGTTTATTTATCCTTCATGGAGGATTGAAATATCCAAATATTAAAATAATTTATGCATGCTTATGCTAACTCCATTATATTTGAATATAACAGTATGTGACACCATCAGCTTACCGACCAGACATTCCATATCAATTGATATGCATCCTGGGAATGTGGTTTAGTCATAGACTATCTTTCCCTGACTAAATGTCTGTCACGAGGTAAAAACATCCATACAAGGACATTATGGGCTTCAAATATTTCATATTTCCCAGCAACCCTTGTCAATACTGCATTTCTGGCCCCCAATCTACCCTTCTGTCTATAATTAATAATCACAGGATATTCATGTGGGAGAGCACTGTTGGATTAAATAAATCCTGCTGTCTATAATAGTCCAGGATTTTGATTTGTTAATGTACGTCACGCAAATCAGCAATAGACTTTGCAGTACCATAATCACGGATATAAAATCAAATTAACTTTAATCAATATAATAAGAAAGAGGCTGTAATACCGCATTTAAAATATTCTCAACATACAAAATATATGAACACGTCATGCAAGCTTTTTAAATGTATTTTTTAAAATTTTATTTAATTATAAATAAAAAAATCTATGTATATATTCAATTAAATACATCATGAGTCGTATGTGTCAATAAATATAAAAAAACAAATGTCTATTCAACCAGTCTTGTTGCGGGTCGATTAATTTTTTTCTAATACTAAAGAATTAATGTGTAAATATTATTAATATATTTTTTAACATTAAATAAAAAATATAACCATAAATAAATAAAAAAGATGATGATTATATGATTTACAATTATATACAAGAAAATATTATTTCCCTTCTAGAATATGTATAATGTACCACCATACGGTACTATACAAGGAAAAACTGTCTGCAGGTGACGTGCGTCTGACTTGGAATGGTGTACTTCGATAATACCACCAGTTTTCTCTCTCCCAGACAAAATTTAAGGCATCATGTTCCGGAACATGAAAGGGACCGATATTAATCTAGCAGGCCAAAAAAGAATTTGAGTAATTTTTGGACTTGGAAGCCACCTGCCACGTGGGAAACTGACCCCTCCCGTCTTCTTTTTTCAATCACCGGGGGGATTTGCGTCCTCTCAGTGACAAATTACAGCGCACAAATCTTGGCAGGCAATTAAATGGCATTCGTAAGAGAGAAATATTTCCTTGTGCCTTTCTTTGCAGGAGTCGAATCCTCTATTATATGTATAACAAATCCATTGATTGACAAAGTTAAGGTCTCAAAATTTAAATATTATAGGGTGGTTGTGGTAGTGGTTATTTTTTAAAGTATTTTTTTATTTAAAAATATATTAAAATAATATTTTTTTATATTTAATTTAAAATTTTAAAAATATTAATTTTATATAAAAAAATCAAATTTTCATGAATGCGGTTTGGAACACAATTCCAAACGACGTCTATGTTTAATAAGCATTTACATCATAATTCATCCCAAGAACATCAAGTTTTCATAATTTCACCTTTTCTCAATTTAACATTTAAAAATTTTAATTTAAAATTTAAAAATTTTCCATAAACTCTGTGTATATTTACTTAATTTTGTAGAATTGAGTTTATAACATCTTAGCTGATAATGATACAAACTCTAAATATTAACCGGTCAAAGTTTTCTACTTCTCTTTTTTTCTTTTAATGTCACAAACTTCCTCTCTTTACTCATTTTTTTTATTAATTTTCTTTTTAATTCTTGAATTATATATATTTAATATTTATTATCTCATTTATCTTGTTTTAAATCTTGATTTCTCTCAATGATTTTAGAAAGGAAGCAAAAAAAAAAACAAATTTCCAACTTTTTTCAGCACCAGTAAAATTGTATCTCTTTATAATTCTTAATTTTTAAATATTTATTAATTATAATGAATGTTTAAAATTTATAAATTACTTATAAGTTATAAATTATGGATATTCATAATTCAAGAAAGAATTCATAAATATTCATGATTCATGAATATTGATAATTCATGAAAGAATGATATAATTGATGTGTTAGTACATCTATTATTATTATTAATAATAACACCTATTCTCGTCAAATAATAATAATAATAATAATAATTGATGTGTTAGACGTAATTAGATGGTGGGGACCGGTGAGGTGACCCATGCTTATCCTTTTATGTCCAAAGAGTGTAATTAGCCATTCAGTCCCATCTACATACCTGTAAGTTCCGGTTAGCTACGCTATGGTTATATAGCACGTGCAAAAAATAAGACGTCTAGACTCTAGATATCAAACCACCAACATGCACAGTCACAAAGTTCACACCTCACAGCCCATCTTTATGTCCCCGAAAAGAACATCCTACTTTATTCAACAATAAAAAAAATATTTATCTATTTTCCCAAAACGCCCTCTTCAATATAAAATCATCAATTTTCTTCCATATATATTTTATTAAAAAAAAACACAAAGCTTATATATTTCTTATAAATAAGGGAATATGCTACACCAACCCACGTTTATACAAAGTTTTTAGTTTGGTTTGGAGGTGCTTTGAGTTTTTTTTTTTTTTTTTTTATAGAACCACCTCTATGTTATTTTAGCTTTTGAATGTATGGTTTGTGCTTTAAAAAGATTATATTTTTAGAAAAAATAATCACACCTCCCACTCAAACACGTAAATATAATAGCTGAATTTTTTCATTATTTTTTTAAATAAATAAAATAGATAAAATAAACAAGAAAAAAGAAATTAAAGTTTCTTTTTAATTCTCAAAATAGCCTATAAAATATGCTAAAACACGGTATTGTGATGTAAAAAATGACCTCAGCCAGCAGTCCATAGCTTTAGAGTGTTAAATAAGCTTTTCATTAACATCTTATAGGTCCCGCATCCTTTCAATAATTAAAAATTATGGATGTTTGGCGGTGTATTTCATATATTAAAGATAGTATATAATTATTATTTTTTAAAGTGTTTTTTTTAATATATAAAAATAATATTTTTATTATTTTTTAAAAATTATTTTTAACATTGTCAAATAACTATCTCAACCCAATAACTTAAACTGTTAGGTGAGGTTCTAAAATACGATTTATATTATTTTTTAACACACCATCTCAAATGAAATCTCCGTGGGCTTTAAACTTTCACAGGTCTACACTATCTTGTGCTTAATTTTATCAAATAAATAGGGATAGTGAGATTCAAACCCGTAACCGCTTGGTCATTAAGACTCTAATATCATGTAAAAGAACCATCTCAACCCAATAGTTTAAACTGTTAGGTGAGGTCCCAATATATGATCTATATTATTTTCTAACAGATATTAACAAATCAAAACGATCAAAAAACATTAAAAAATTAATTTCAAACAAAAAAAATTTAAAAAAATCACCAAACACGGTTTCAACTACAAAAACAAATAACTCCTATCACACTTTTCTGATGTCCCATGCAATATAAATAAGTTAAAGTAACTTTAACCACTTTTAAATTTAAGCGAATATTAAAGCATTGATCAACCATGCACGACTAAAAAAAAAATAAAGAACTTGACAAAAATGCATCATGCATGAAAGAACTTATAAAATACTAGCAAAAAGTTAGAAATTAAAAATACATGGCTTGTAGACTAAAGAGACAATTGAGATATTTGATATAAAAAAAAGGTGCTTTTATGATTCCTTGTATCGTTGCAATTACAATTACAACTATAATTATAATTACAATCACAAATACAATTACATTAGAATTACAAAAAAAATACACTGCACTTGATGTTTGTATTGATTTATATATTAAGATTGGATTTTATTTGTGTGTTATTATTGCATCTGCAAGGTCTTTGTGAGTTGGCTAATTAAATATCAATTTTATGAAAAATAATTTTAATTTGTCGTTGGAAAAAAAATGAAAGAACAATGACCACAAAAATAAAAGAAGGCATTTCAATTTTATTGTTGAAGAGGAGCACAAAACTTCATTCTGGTCCATGGGATTTAAAGTTCTTACATATTTGTTTCATGCTAATTCAGGATTTTATATATGCATCCTAAACTTTTTTTTTTTATTTCTATTTTGATCTCTTAATGTCGAGGAGGAGTCAGAAAGTCATTGAAAAATAATAATAATAAAAAATATTTAATGAGCTATATTCTAACTACAAAAAAATTAATTTTGATATCAATAAATTCATATTAAAATATGAGTTTTCATGAAGATAGTTTAAAATTTCCATCTTGTCGTGAAAAAAAAAGTAAATCTTGAAAATATTTTTTTCTAATTTGATCTAATTTTTTTTATATTGTTTTGGGATTAAAAATGATTTTTTTGAATCAAATAACCCAAAGCTATATAACTTTTTTACTAGTAGAAGTTGCTAGAATCTGAACATATGATAGCTTGTTATTTATTTTATTAAAAAAAAATGGGACAAATGATGCATTGACCATCCATTTTTTTTTTAAAAAGAAATTGTTAGCCGTGCCTAGGCTGCTCTTTTTGTTTGGGCTAGGCGCGTAGTTCAATTCTCCGAGCACCCAATCTCTTTTTATATCATTCTTTATTTTTTATTTTTAAATAAAATCCACTATAAGTAAAATAATTTTTTAAATATTATCCAATTTTGGTATATCCTTCTTAAATAAAGTTATATATATATTTTTATAATAGTATCAATAATTGCTTTGTGAATTATTATATATATAACAGGATCCATACCATCATGATTTGAGTTCATCAAAATTCTTTTACTAGGTATAGTATAAATATATTTATTTACATAGATACCTATAGTTTAAATTGGATAAATAAGCAAGCTTTTGCGCAAGTAATTGGCTAGTTGTCTCGAAATAGGAGGGTGGTTGTTTAAACTTTCTACTTTCCAAGTTGTAACCTTCAGTGGACGCTTCAATGGCAGTTATGAACAATATTAATGCGTGTGGTAGCAAGAAATTAAATTTTGAAGGAGCCTGACAAGGCTGTAGTAATTTTATCTTTAACAAAGGATTAACATCATGCATGACCTGCAATCCTCCGGAAAATCACCATTAATGTCATGCATCGGAGCTGTTCACATTCACATACATACGGGCGCCGAGACCATTAATTTTCTCTGCTGCTCTTGCTGGTTTGCTGGTTTTGATATATAGTTTACTGCTTCTTTTAATAAAAACTTTACATAATTTATTTCAAAGAACTGTATTTGATCAAATATCTCGGCGCTGCGTTGAGAGATCGAAAAAAACAAACATGGTTGAATTTATGAACGCAGACGAGGTTAATTCTTGGAGATTCAAAAAGGATATTTATATGAAAAATCAATCGATTAATAATTCAATTGTGCCCTTGCGGAAGAAGTGAAATCTCATATCGAGTGTCGTTTTCGTTAAATCTAAACTGCAATTCTACAGATGTTCCATTTTTATTATAATTTAAGCTTGCAGCGCCTCTGGGTAATAATCTGTCAATCAAGAATCCAGATAAGATTTCGAGGAACAAGTTTCTAGCACCCGTCGAGTTCGACAGTTACATATTATCCAGAAAAGCCATGTGCCATTACTTTCCCCCCTTTCACCCTGTCTGCTCTGGGTCTAATTGAACTCGGCACATATAGTGGCTGTCATGAATCATAATGTTTTGCACCTCATGTAGGGTTCCGGGACGGGGACAGCGACAGGGACAGGGGAAAGTAGTTGTGCGGCCGTGCCTAATTAACAAAGGTCAGGTCTCCAGCTCGTGTTCTCATTTACCCACTTGTTTTCAGTTCTGTTATATCCGGTGACGGGGCTAAAATGACCGGTCAGGAAGGTTTGGACTTGTGTTCCAAATCATGGTTTATGAAAAAAAATATAAAATTAAAGAATTTTTTTATTTTTAAATTATTTTAATATTTAAAATAATTTTTTAAAAATAAAAAATATTATTTTAAAATATTTTAATATAAAAATATTTTAAAAAACGATGACTATCATCATCCAAACATTATTGAAATAAAAGGCGAAATCACATTTTTCTTGTGAATACAGACACTAATTTTTTAGGAAAGAGGATTAGCCAAGTTGCTTTCGCAGGACAAATCAGCACAGAATTCAAGATCCAGCAACCGTACTATTAGGTAGCATATATTTTCAATGTTTACTTTTTACTAGAAATGTTGTTTTATATTTTTCATGTCCCCCTAACATCGAACTTCGAACTTGATCAAAGCTGAAATGGACATCGAACTTCGAACTTGATCAAAGCTGAAATGGACCATCTTCTTGCGTAGACAGACCTCATCCTGGCCTTATGGACTAACTCTTGGCCCAGTTTAGCAATATTCATCCCATCTCACCGCCAACAATAAGAATTAAGATATAGCATCCATATGGGAAACAAAAAATCAAAATAAATAAAATATAGCATAAGCAATATAGAGCTTAGCATCTACTTGGTCACGTAAAAAACTTACTTTCAATTAAACTTATTTTCTGCTTGGAAGAATCTAGTTAACGAACACTCGACGATCACTCCAAGGCAACAGATTGTGTTCGATACAAAATTGTGTAAAATTATTAGCAAGAATGGAAAACAGAGGAAATAATAACTGCGAACTACATGTCTATATACTTGCCTTTTCTCTTAAAAGTGAACTTTCACTTGTTCAAGGTTATATATATGTTCACAAGAAATTGGGTATATCTATGAATCAACTAATTTTTCATGGCATATAAATAATCATGCCTCGTTAGTCCTAGTCACCCTTGACAGGAGGATTAAGTTTCTATTTTACTATTTTTTATCACAAAAAAAGGCTAGAGCATGGTATTTTTTTATTTTTTTTATCATAAGAGAGACATAACTGCTGATTAAGCTATAGTCTCACTGGCTATATTAATTTGCTGTTGTTCTCATTTGAAGAAACTAACCACGTTAAGATGTGGATTAATGGAGTGGACTGGCAAAGTGGATCAAGGAACTGTTTATTAGTTGCTTTTAACTGGAGATTGCAAAAACAGCGACAGAAACCAGGACATGTAGTCATTTCTTGCGCTAACAAGCCCAACACTGTTAGGATTGCATCACACAACGGCCCTAATTGGCATATCCAAATATCTGTCATTTTATCCAAGTTCTTCATGCTCCCCGAAGCAAGTCATCAATCCCTCGAGTGATCATTTATGTTTTCGATGACTAATTATCAGGCTTGTTGTTATAGCCGTGTTGTTTCGAAGGCAGACAAAATGGTGAAACGTGAATTCCCATTTCTACATCGTGAAAATTGAAATGCATCTAAACTGAGAGCAGATTATTTTGAGGATTAAGATGAAATTGATTCTTTTGCTGTATCGTATATTGTCATATTGGTTGAGCTATAAGAAACTTTCTATTCAGCCGAATCTATGCCGGTGTGAACGATAGTTCATAAATTCCGCCTTCAAGGCTGAGCTCAGCTGTATCATGATGTTATTGTTAGCATGAGTTATTGATGAATGTACAACAACTACACCTTGGAAGGCAGGTACGTTTGGATTGGGCAACCAACATTGACAGCATTGTCTGTGAGCTAAGACAAGAAAATCAAGATTATGAAATTAAAAGAGAGAGAGAGAGAGAGATGAGTGCTGGTAGTATTTAATTGGATTAACGAGAGAGGGACATAGGTATGGACGTAGTGGAAGGCTGAGTCAGGCATATCCTGTCACCCACCGAAGTTGAAGAGAAACGCGCAAGGAGTGGTGGACTGGACTGCCCTTCGCCAAAGTTGGAATCTTTCTTCAAGCGGTCATCCTTTGGTCCACTTCTCTTCTTCTTCTTCTTTTCCCAAACGCCATCATTCACTATCTTTCACATCCAATGTTTGCTTAACGCACTCACCTCATCTCTACTTTTTCCCCGCCCTCCTTTCCTCTCCCTGCCGACCTACCAAAGTGGAATGCAAAGTAAATCACTTTCTCGTTTTACATTTACACGAGTAAATTTTGATTAAACAAGAAAATAAAAAAAAAAAAAGTAAGAGGAGGATCTAGTGTTTCATTGTACTATAAGAAAAAATCACTATATAGATTCACACAATGACTTTTATCCTTGAAGTTCTTTTTATATTTGATCATCGATTTCTTTACTTTAATTTCATCATTTCATGTTATGATGATTGGTGATTAAACTTGACGGTTTATTTGGTACGGTTTTTTAGGTTTTTATGTTTTTTAAAAAATATCTTAATATTAAATTGATTTTTGATTTTACATAAAAATAATTCATTTGATTGACTAAGAAAAAAAATAATATATGAGGACAAAAACCGGAAGGAGGGTAAAATATCATCCATTTGTTTAAGAAGAAAAATATTTTTTTGGTAATTTGTTAATTTTTTAAGTCTAGTAATCAATTTATTTTTAATTTTATCTTTTAATATTGAGTTAATTGGTAATTAAATTTAATGACTTATTTTATATTATTGTCTCTCATGTTGTCGTAATCTTTAAAAAACATCCTTTATATAGATTGGTTCTTGATTCTGCTATGATTTATTAAGTTTTGTTGTTTGTGAGAAATTAACTACAAGGGGACCAAAACCTTACAATTATACAGTTTGGTAGAAAAGCTTTATTTTATTTAGCCCATCAGGAAAATAATGAAAGAGA
>Ga0325404_1001066_pt1 | contig 28646 bp, 19 predicted proteins | sample PopdelMetagenome_18_FD_205664 | JGI IMG/M metagenome (GOLD analysis project Ga0325404, IMG submission 205664) | Populus deltoides microbial communities from Bellville, Georgia, United States - Xylem-Control-R1 | ecosystem: Host-associated > Plants > Phyllosphere > Stem > Wood/Secondary xylem...
TTGTCGATTCGTAGGGAATAGAAAATTCAGAGAATGGAGATGATAAAACGCAATTTTGCATTCTTAGTAATGTTTTTTTAGTAATTTCTTCCTTTTTTGTTACTCAAATTATGCAATAAGATAACGGATTTTCGTTGTAGTGATTTTCATGTTTTCCTCTGGGATATTTTATTTTTAATCTCTCTTCCCTAAATCCCTTCTGCTAAGTGATTTTATTAGCTAATTTAGGTGGGGAGGTGATTATCAATTACGAAGAAAAGAATCTGCTAATAAGATATGTTAGTGTAAAACCATGTGAAATTTCAATTGAACTCATTTACATGTCTTCATTTACATGCAAGTACTCGATGAAGAATTTAGATTTTACAATCAGGGGCTTCAATCTTTTTTTTTTCTTGGCTTCTTGTTGGGTTTTTGTTGTGGTTGGGTAAGCCCAATTAGACCCAATAAAGCCCGTTATGTAATCCAAGAGATTATAAAAATGCCCTTGCTCAGCCCATAAGCAAACCAGCTAGGATAATAACCTATGAAGCAAGAAATATGGTATAACCCATAAGAGATTATCTAATAATTTTTTTGCAGACTTAAGCATCAGAGGAGTCTTCCGGCGATTAACCCCTAGTGTGGCTTTCCTCTCTCTGTGTGCAGGTAACTTGAAACCCAAGGCATGTGAGGCTATACAATACGTTGAAGATGGCAGAACCAAATGGCGCCCACCGTGAGGCCCGAGATATGGGTGCCATGTCAAGAAATACAAGGGCTAGCTGTGCGGTAGTGACTGTTGCCGCATTCGCCACTATGGCGACCCTCGCCAAGGAACGTCTGGGATTACCTATCATCTAAGATGTGTAACCAAATCCAGACAATCAAAACATACCAGAGGAGCATAGCAGCACGAGTAACCATGCAGAAGATCTGGCTGAGAATCCACTAGCCAATAAAGAACGCAGTAGTCCAGCTATTCAATTATATCAACGCTAAAAGGTCTCAACATATGTTTTTAATTTGAGGGTAATTTTTGTGTGTGTAGGTATTGCAAAGATTTCCATCTACTCGAAGAATTAAAATGGAGTCCATTCAATGCAAACAAGGGTCTAAATAAATCATAACATTCATGGATTAGTAAATAGTAAATTATTATAAGAAACCATTCATGTTATATATATATACATCAACTAGAAATATCTACAATAATGTTTACACAAAATAACATGCTTCAAGTCTAGCTAAGAGTGTTATATACATTAAAGTTTACACAAAATAGCATACTACATATTCTAGCTAATACTATTATGCTTAAGTTTAATTTGTACACAAGTTTAACAAAACAAAGTCCTAAAAAACTAATGAGCTCTTGGGTATTAGATGACCCTGTTACAATAACAACTTAATAAATATACAATTATATTGACAATGGAAATACAAATGATCATGTGACGAACACAAATAAAGCATAAGTTTTTTATCAGTTCCATAGGAATTCTAATAATCAACTTATAAATTGCTTGGGAATCATTTAAAACCCAATTAGCCATCCTTTACATATCCTTAATTGAATACTCTTATTTTCTTGCATGGACCTAGTAACTTTGTTTAATTAGGTTTTCTAGATCTTCAACTTTGCATGGTCCAACTTGGACATTTTTAAGTAATTATACTTATCAATTTCCACAGGTCATCCAAACATGGATACCCTTTACGAATCGAGCTTTGTCGATCATTCTCGGACATTCTAATATGGATGCCATTAGTCGTAGCTAATCTTATTGATCATTTCCCAGCAGTCCCAACATGGATGCCATTAGCCAAAGCTAATCTTATAATTCATTTCCCGACAATCTTATCACAGATGCCATTAGCCGAAGCTAATCTCATAATCATTTCTCGGCAGTCCTAACGCGGATGCCATTAGCCGAAGCTAATCTTATAATTCATTTCCTGGCAATCCTATCATGGATGTCATTAGCTGAAGCTAATCTTATAATTCATTTCCCGGCAATCCTATCATGGATGCCATTAGTCGAATCTAATCTCTTTAATATGCCATACTTTATGTACATTGAACATAACATTATTGTAGTTGCATTCATTATAAAGATTTTAAATTGCATGAGTTTAAAGGAGAGGGAAAACTACGCACTTGATTTGCCTATCTCGTGACCTCCTCCAATAGAAGATCCAATCCCTGTCACTCCTCTTGAATCACAAAGAAGTCTTTGGTCATGTTTCCTTCAAGCCAAATGTTATAGTAAATCCATATTCATTCATTATACATATGGTACTTTCCATGCATGTTCATTTTCTCATCATAACATACATATACATATCAAGTATATTTTCATGGTTGGTATATCAATGTGCAAGTGTCCACACGACTTAGTTTTCATCAATGAAATTTCGGTGTCTTTGACTCAATTTTTGCGTCAATGAAATTTCGGTGTCTTTGACTCAAATTTTAAGTCAACGTAAATTAGTTTCTTATGACTTAGTTTTTGCGTCAATGAAATTAAGTGTCCTACGACTCAGTTTTGTGTCAACAAAAATCAGTTTCGTATGACTCAGTTTTTGCGTCAACAAAATTCAGTGTCCTGTTACTTAGTTTTGCGTCAACATAAATCAGTGTCCCATGACTCATAACTGGAGTCTCATAACTCAAAATAAAGTAAACTTTGTGTCAATAGAAATATAACACATTTATCCACAATCTCATGAAGGATCATGCATCATAATCTGTCAATATTAAATCCCAAACTGAACTAGAAGTTAGACAGCAAATATGTCCAGTAGGTTCCAGCCTGACCTCCTCTCAATATTTTGCTCATATATGGAGTTCTATAACTCTAAATAAAGTGAAATTTATGCCAATTGAAAGGTAAGACATTTACCTATAACCTCATGAAGAAAATGCATCATAATCTATAAATATCAAATCCCAAACCGAACTAGAAGTTAGACAGCAAATTTGTCCAGTAGGTTCCAGCCTGACCTCCTTTTAGTATTTTGCTCATATATGGAAATTTATAACTCTAATTGAGGCAAGAATAGTGCAAAATGTTAGCTAACACATTTATCTACAACTTTCAATGTGAAAAGTTATAACAATTTCAATTGTCTTCTATGCCTAACATTTGTTGTGATTCTAATCCCTAAAACTATCTAGACTTGAACTCATGTATGTAGTTATCAATTTATCATCTCTCAAGAACTTTTAACGTCTTATGACTCCACCACATATAAAATTTAATAGGGACCAGCAACTCAATTATATTCCTCATCAAGACATCAATTTCTTTTTAGATTTTCATGGTGGTAATATTTCATACAACTTCAAGAATCAACACAATTATTTATATGCAATAAGAAATTGGAAAGAGATGCTCAAAATAATTCTATTTACTACACCATCCATCAACTCACATCATGGAGTATAAGACATTCACATAATAGCGTAAAATAAGATTGAAAGACTCCTCTGAAATTTCTTCTCCTCTAGGCCGAAACATGTAGCTCATAATTTCCCCCAATTTCATTCATGCAAATCAACACATTAACTCATCATATTTATATGTTGATATGAAATCAATACACATCAACCTCTGAAGCTAACACTAGCATAATTTCTATACTTGCATATTTGTAATGAAAGTAACATACTAACATGTTTAGGTTTTTGTTTCAGCCCTTGATTTAACCTTAGGATAACTATGTAAAGTCATAATTAACAAGGATTAATATCAAATTTCTATTCTCTTTCTTTCTCCTTTCATGGCCGCTCCTAAAGAGGCTTTGCTCCCCTAATTTCTATCACCTTCTTTTATCATAGAATCTAAAAATGTTTAACTTCTTATTCAACCTTCTAATTTCATCACTTGGTCTTTCAAAATCATGAAGTTCTAGGAACCCTAGATTATTTCTTTTAGGGTTTTCTCCCTTTGGATTAAAATTGAACCAAATTAACAATAGAAGAGCAAGGATTTATCCTTACCTCACGATTTTATCCAAAGATTGAGGGTGTTTTCTTAATGGTTTTCTTCTTCTTCTTTTTCATTTTTCTTCTCCTTTTTATCACTGTTTCAGCTGGCCCTTATGCCATCCAAACCTCAAGATTTTATGGCTCCACACTTCCTAATTACTCTCCTCTCATGTAGGTGTTTAGGGTGTATACATGTAAGGTGTTTTTGGGTGAGAAATGTGTGCAAGAAGAGGGAGGCCAATCCTTTCTCTTTCTCTTGATGTTCTGGCCGAATATGAGGGAGAAGAAAGGTCATGAATTCTTTTTCTCAATGTATTTATACTCCCTAATAAATACCCTAGGTCTTGTTTGGAAATTGTCCAAATTTGTTCCTAATATTACATTTCTCCTTTTTGTGTGCTTTAGTCCTTCATTTCACAATTTGTTTAACATCTCTCCCTTATCCTTTCCTTCACACATTTTAGTCCTTAAACATTTGTTAGTTTTCATACCCACATTTTCGTAAAATATTTGACTTCATAATTTATTTACTTATTTGGATTTCACCCTATAAGTATTGAAACACTTTCATTTTCTAATAAATTTCAACTTGGGGTTTACATTCTCCCCTCTTAATAAGAAATTTTGACCTTGAAATTTGGATATCATACTAACAAATTGGGATCTTTTTGCTTCATCTCAGATTTTCTTTCCCATGTTTCTTCCTCAAATTAGGAGTTTCACCATAAAACTCTAATGATAGGAATTTTCTTATTGCGAATCTCCTTTTCACCCAGTCAAGTATTCTTATTGGTTTCACCTCAAGTGTTACGTCTTCTTTAACCTCTACTGGAACTTGAGGTAATACTCGTGAAGGGTCTATGTTCGCTTTTCGCAGCAAAGAAACATGAAATACATTGTGAACCTTGGCCAATTATGAGGGCAAGTTTATTTTATATGCAACGGTCCTAATACATCTCAAGATCTCAAATGGTTTGATGTACATCGGAGCTAACTTTCCCTTCATCCCAAATCTCAACATATGCTTCCATGAAGCTACCTTTAAAAACACTTTATCCCTAGGACTAAACTCGAGGGGTCTCCTTCAAATATCCACATATTTTTTTTGTCTATCCTGAGCTGCCTTCATTCGATCTTTAATAACCCTCATTTTTTTAGTGATAACCTGCACCAATTCTTCCCCATACAACCTTTTATCCCCTACTTCTTCCCAACACAAGGGTGTCCTATATTTTCAGCCATAAAAGGCTTCAAAGGGAGCCATCCTAATTGTTGCCTGATGACTGTTGTTATATGTAAATTCTACCAGTGATAGATGTTCCTCCTAGTTTCCATCAAATTCCAAAGCACATGCCCTTAGTAAATCCTCTAGGATTTGGATAATTCTCTCATATTGGCCATCAATCTAAGAATGGAAAGCCATGCTGATGTTCAAATTTGTTCCCATGGCACGTTGTATATTTGGCCAAAGGCGTGAGTTTCAAATTAGTACTACCCGGATGCACCGTGAGTTTCGACTCGTGAGCCTTTTATAGTAACTTTTGTTTAAGGACTTCGTTGTCAAGCACATACATGCATCGCCCCAACATCACAATTCCATTATCCCCTATTCAAAAAAGAGATTCACTCCCCGATTCCAATTTACTTCTTCACTTCATCATCAATCTTTTGTGCCTTTAATATTTGCTCTTGATACCCTGACTTCACCCTTAGTTGAGCCATCAAGGATCCTTCCGGACTCACATTTAATATTGCCCCAAATCTCTTTAGCTCAATCAAGGTTTTCTCATCCCAGATTAATGGTTCATCCATAACTACCTTGCTTTTACGACTGAGGGCATCAGAGACTGCATTCGCTTTTCCCGGATGGTATTCTATACTACAGTTGTAGTCTTTTATTAATTCTACCCATCTTTGTTGCCACATGTTCAACTTCTTTTGCGACATCACATACTTCAAACTCTTGTGATCTGTAAAGATTTGAACCTGAGATCCATACAAGTAGTGTCTTCATACTCGTAAGGAAAAAACTATCGTTGCCAATTCTAGGTCATGAATTGGGTAGTTGATTTCATGAATCTTTAGTTGTCTCGATGCATAAGCAACTACTCTTCCATGCTGCATTAAGGCACAAATTAGTCCTTTCCTTGAGGCATCGTTGTAGACTACAAAGCCTTCTGTTCTTAATGGAAGGATTAGTACGGGGGCAGTAGTAAGCCTTCTCTTCAATTCTTGAAAGCTCTTTTCACACTCCTTTGACCACTCCCATCTTATATTCTTTCTAGTGAGCTATGTCAATAGAGTTGCTATTGTTGAAAACAGTTTAATAAACCTTCTATAATATCCTGTCAATCCAAGAAAACTATGGATTTTAGTTACCATAATAGGTCTTTCCTATCTCATAACTGCTTCCACCTTCTGAGGGTCTATAAAAATGCCTTCTGAAGACACTACATACCCTAAAAAGTTTACTTTTTTTTAACCAGAAGTCACATTTGTCCAACTTGGCATACAACTAGCGACTCCTCAGAGTCTGTAGTGTCTGTCTCAGGTGTTGTTCATGCTCCTCATAGGATTTGGAGTAAACCAAAGTGTCATCAATGTATACGGCGACAAACTTATCAAGGTACGGTTGGAATAATCAGTTCATTAAATCCATAAAATGTGCTAGAGTATTAGTTAATCCGAATGGTAGCACTAAGAACTCGAAGTGTCCGTAGGGAGTTCTGAAGGCAGTTTTTGGCACATTTTGCCTTTTTATTCACATCTGGTAGTATCTTGACCTCAAATCAATCTTTGAAAATACTCTAACCCCTTTCAACTGATCAAATAAATCATTTAACCATGAAAGTGGATATCTATTCTTTACCGTCACTTTATTAAGTTGGCAGTAATCTATGCAAAGCCTAAGGGTTCCATCCTTTTTCTTCACAAATAGCACAAGCGCCCCCCAAGGTGAGTTGCTTGGTCGTATAAACCCTTTTTCTAAAATTTCTTGTAATTGAATTTTCTACTCATATAATTCCTTAGAAGCCATTCTATATGGTGGTTGAGCTATAGGAGACACCCCCAACAATATGTCGATGGCGACTTCAACTTCTCTTTCTAGAGGTAGTCCCGACAATTATTTTGGAAATACATCTGAAAATTCCCTCACAATCGGAATGTTAGACAATCCTATCTTACCCTTCTCCAAGTTTATCACATAAGCAAGGTATGTTGTATAACCCTTCTTTAGTAGTTTTCTCGCATCCATAATCGAGATTATGTTTGTTGGGTTGGAAATTCTCTCCCCCTTAAAGACTATTGTTTCACCTATAGCCCTTTGCAAGGTCACTGTTTTTATGAAGCACTCTAGTCGAGCCTTATTTCTACCCATCCAATTTATGCCTAGAATTATGTCAAAATCACTTAATTCTAAAGGTATTAAATCTACTTCTAGTTCACAGCCGTTAATGTTAATTCTCACCCCTTCAAATACAACATTTATCTCTATAGTTTCACCTAAAGGTGACCCAATAATAAACCCTTTTTCTACCCTTTTTGTTTCCTTACTCAGTTTGGTTACATTTTTATTAGCTATAAAGGAGTGACAGGCACTGGAATCAAACAAAACATGCATTTGATATGCGTTCATTTGCAGCATACCTATCACCACATCTGTAAACACCTAACACACAAAAAGTAAAGCTAGAAACGACTCCATCGTTGCTGCCGATTTCTGGATTGGCAGCGACACAGTATAAATGCAGCAGAGTAGAGAGAATGACCTTTGCTCTCCCCAAAAACTGCCAGCCAGCATCCTTGGCTGCAACAATCTCCCTCTTTCCCAAAGCAAAACCCTACAACCCAACTGCATGCACCACTTTTGAACGCTGAAGAAGAAGGGTGACCAAGAGAAAAATAGAAGTGGCCGAAGCCATGGAAAGAGAAGAAGTATAAGCCCCTTCCCCACAACCAGCTAGCAACTTTGACTACAACAACAACCACCCTCTCAAAGAAAAAGACCCCCCTACACCAGTTGCATGTCCCTTGCCTTGAGTGTTTAAAGAAGAAGAAAGCTAAGGAGATAGGTTAATGACTGAAACCATGAGAGGAAAGGGAGTGTAACAGACCCGCTGTATAACAAAGATAGAAGAGAAGGAAAAACTGAGATTGAGGAAAGAACCATATCACCAAAACCCGCGCTAAAGTTATCAAAAACATGAGGTAAGAAAAATATTCTTCCTTGGCTGGTTGCTGCCTCACGATTTCAGAACAAAGAGGGGATGAAACCCCCAAAGTAGAAGGTTTAATGTTCATGCACTCATAGTTTCAGAAATAATTAAATGAAAGATCTAAGTGGAATGATGAATATAAGAACTCATATGCAGACTCTTACCAAAGAAATCTAAGTGAGTATGAGTGATTTTGAGGGTGTAAAAAGGGTCGACCAAATTGGTGATCTAAGGTAGAATATGTATTGATGTTAATGTCTTGACTTCCAATGAATGATTGATAAACTTGAATGAAATGTGAAATGAGATGAAGAAATGCAGAAATTATGATCTTGTTGAACTCTTAAGGACATACTTGAACTAAAATAGAATGCATGATGGCGTTATTGTCTTGATTCTTGCATGTATGATAGAAGAACTTGTGTTTGAAAGGGGTATGTATAGAATTGTATAGTCATTTGAACCTTAGAAACATATGAAAACTGAAACTAAAACCACACCATGTTAATGCCTTGAAATTATGTGTGTAATGGATGAGCTTGTTCATTTAAGAATCAAATGGTTATATGTATGAGCATGACACGTTGTTGGGAATATTATTGTGTTAGACTTGGTGAAATGCATGCAAAAGATTGATAAAAAGAGAGGTAAATATGCTTTGGCCAAGAATAAGGATATGTATGTTAGAACTGTTATTACTTGTGTAAATACATTGCAATGATACAAATATGAATGTAAGAATGTATGGTTGTGATAATGTTTGGGGCTGATATTGAAAGAGATGATTGGGAAAAAGAAAATCTTGGTAGATGAATATACATAGATGTTTTGTGTTACTTGATAATGTATGATGAACGGAGTGTGGTTCAGTGAGGTTCCACATTCAAATAGGTTGAGAAACGTTGGTAAGGGGAAAAGCCTAGTGTAAACCTTACACTTGTTTGAAAGAAAGAAGTAGAACCAGAAGTAACTCCATCGCCGCTGCCGATTCAATATGGATTGTGTTAACGAATTCTGGGTCGGCTGCGACTCAGTTTTCATCAACAATATCTACCTCAATAATAGAATATGTAAGCTAACGATGTTAGTGTCAGCTATGAAGCTGTGTTACGTTGATGACTTCTGAGTTGACATTGACTTAGTTTTTATCAATGATTTCTGTGTCAACTGTGAACTATATGTGCTGACGATTTTAACGTCAGCCGTGAAACTGTGTTGCATTAATGATTTTTGAGTTGGCAGCGGCTCAGTTTTCATCAACTGTTTTTGAGTCAGCTGAAGCCTAAATGCGCTTGTTATTTATGTTGATTTCTATGTCATCAGAGAATCAATTTTCGCTACTGATTTCTGTTTCACGAGCAAACCAGTGTTCACTGTCGAATTCTGTGTTAACAGTGAATTTGTTTTTGCTGTCGAATTCTATGTCAGTAGTGAACCAATTTTTGCTGCTGAATTGTGTGGCAGCAACAAAATAGTTTTTGTTGTTGAATTCTGTGCCACCAGCGAACCAACTTTCCTTGTCAATTTTCTGCAACAGACCTCCATAACAGAATTTACTTAAATGTTAGTAACGATTTCATTGTATGGTTGTATAACATGTGGAACTTTTGATTGTGAATATGAGTATTCTTGAAATATGTATGGTGATGAGTTATGTAATTACCGAATGCAAATGAGCTGCTTGTGATCATTGATATGTTTAGGTGGTGCGACTGGGATTGGACCTTCGACAAGGCAAGGACACCCCACAGGAGGAACAAGTAGGTGACTTCCACCCCCTCCTAGCATAACATTAGTTTCTAAAGTCAAATTGTTACAAAAGATCTATTATTGTATTATATTGAATGTTAACTGTCATGAATGGTTGTATGAGTATTATGAAGAATCTATTGTTGCGTTAAACTGAATGCTAAACTACTATGAAATGTTTGTTTGAGTATTACAAAGGATCTATTGTTGTGTTATATTGAATGCTAAACTATCACGAAATGTTTATATGAGTATTACGAAGAATCTATTGTGTTATACAAAATGCTAAATTGTTACGAATATTGTATGAGTGTTACGAAGGATCTATCGTTATATTATACTGAACATTAGTTGTCACTAGTGGTTGTATGAGTATTACAAAGAATCTATTGTTGTGTTATACATAATTCTAAATTATTAGGAATGTTGTATGAGTGTTACAAAAGATCTATTGTTATATTATATTGAACGTTAATTGTCACAAGTGGTTATATGAGTATTACGAAGGATCTATTGTTGCATTAAACAGAATGCAAAATTGTTATGAAATGTTTGTTTAAGTATTATAAAAGATCTATTATTGTGTTATATTGAATGTTAAATTGTCACCGAATATTTGTATGAGTATTACAAAGGATCTACTCTTATGATACAGTGAATGTCAAATTATTATGAATCGCTTGAATGAGCATTACAGAGGATATATATTACCATGTTATAGTGATTTTTTAAAAAACGGTTTTATCAAAGCCAAAATCAATGGTGAAATTTTTTTTTGTCATCAGATTATTGATTCTTTCACAATATCATTCTGCAAAATTATAAATGCGTTCCATTCATTAGTAAGACACAACCTACATAGGGTAATGTAAATCAACATCCCATAAATAATGACAGTACACATTCTTGCAACGGTATTCAGGGGTTTATCGTAATAGAATTTATTTCTTAGTGTAGTACAATACTAAAGTGATTTCACCATACAACATTCTCATAAAAGAGAATACCACATACATGAACTTATAGCATCATGTTTACACGTCCATACATTCGTGTCAGTGTTCCATTACAGTTATCGATACCATTCATTCCAAAGGTGTCAAATGGTAACTATACAACTAGTACATTCATTCCTACAAAATACATAACACTAATAACAAGCGAATATAGTTCTTTTCAAAAGGTGTGAGCCATGGACTAGCTTTCCTTACGTACCTTGTTGGGTGACGTCCTTGTTACAACACAAGAAAATTTGAAGCATTATAACTAATTTAAAAACATAGAAATGGATAATTAAAAGAATATTAATGTTACTTTTCATTAACGGTCCAGAAGAGTACAATTATTTTATTTCTCCTTACTTATGTAACACCACCCTTAATAATTCATCTATTACCGAGGTTAATTATAATAATCAAACTTGGTCATCCATCTCGTTGCATTATACTGAATGTTAATTATCACGAATGGTTGTATAAGTATTACAGGGTATCTATTATTGTATTGTATTGAATATTAATTGTCATGAATGGTTGGATGAGTAATACGAAGGGTGTACTGTTGTGTTACTGAATGCTAAATTGTTATGGAATGTTTTGTTTGTGTATTACAAATGATCTATTATCGTGTTCACTGAATATTAAACTATTAGGAATGCTTATACGAGTATCATGAAGGGTTTGATATTATGTTGCAGTGAATGTCAAGTTGTTATGAATCATTTGAATGAGCAATTCAAAGGATATTATTGTAACATCCCCATATCCGGGATAAAGCAACGATCTCAAGTTAACTGATAAACAAAGTGATTATTTTTTTTTCTATATCTATTCATGGCGTTTGTATTAAAGTCTACCAAAATTTCCACGGAGTCTCCCCTATACCGGGAGTTCCCAAATTATCGACATACGACCTGTTTACACTTCTAATACACTGCATCTTCTAACTCAATTCAACCCAATCATCCTGGGTCTCAATCCCACAAACATCATCCTTCATATCAACCACAATGTTTATGATATACATTGTACAACAATTATCATTATGGATGGATAAAGATATAAACATGCATACATGGAACATGGTTATACAAACTATAGAATTAAATTCATCTATTCAATTTTAAACATCAATCATACAAATTGAGTTATATAAAAGATGTAATATTACCAAATACAAGGGTATACTCCCTAGAACCTAAATTACAAAAAGTGAACCCAAGCTAGAATCTACTCCTATCGTGCATGCAATGGCCCTGAAAACAAAATACATATTATTGAAATATGAATATCACAATAATATAGCAATACAAATATCCAGCAATTTAAAAAGCCAAACATGCATTCATATTTTATTCACTTCTCCCTTTTGGTTTTCATTGGAAACTCTTTCTCCTTCTACTACTAAAAGCCTTTTCCTCCTCCATTATCAACCTCCATTTAAGATCTCATAAGACCACCTATGATTATTTCCGCTTAACACATTACCGATACCACTTTCACTGTTATCATCATCACCACGTAGGAGTCGATGCAAGGTGATCCCCTTACCCGGGATCCTAACATACACTAAATGTATGCTAGTCAATACATGGTGATCCCCTTACCCGGGATCCTAACATACACTAAATGTATGCTAGTCAATACATCTTGATCCCCTTACCCGGGATCCTAACATACACTAAATGTATGTTAGTCCAAACATGGCGATCCCCTTACCCGAGATCCTAACATGCACTAAATGTATGCTAGTTCACGCCCCAAATCACAATTCTCATAATTCCTTTGTCAATGATAATTTCATCACTTGGCAATTCACACAACAACCATTCACCTTGAGTACACATACATTCAGAATACTATCCAAAATATCGGCATCATTACACAAACTTTCCTCCTTTCTCCTAATATCCAACGTTCGGTAATTCACATCTCACATCAATAACATATTAAATCATAGAATTTAACTAGAAAGTATAAGTGCGGATCACCTACCTGCAATAGAAGCTCTACTCGTGCTCCCCTGCTGCTGCTGTTGCGCCACGCCTGTGGTCCTTCCTACAAATCACAGGTTTGTCTCATAAATTTTCCTCACTCAAGGATATGTTTTATAATAACCATATCAACAACCAATAAGTCTTTCTTTTAGTCATTTCTTAATATTTTATGTTTTTCTCATTTCACCCATTAATATTATTGTTCTTTGTCCAACCACATTTATCATTCCTTTCTTTATATTTGAACTGTTTCTGTTTAAATCTTGAACAGTCACTGTCTAGACATTGAATTGTTATTGTCCGACCTCTCCTCAGATTTTTAACCATATATGGAGTTATAGAACTCTGATTCAAGTGAGATTAGTCTCATTGGTAAGCTAAGACATGAAGATACAAGTTCTTTGAAGGAAGGAAACCCGGTTCTGCCTCTAAGATAGTCAAAATTGCTCATCAATAAACATTTGGACTGTTACTGTCCAATTGTTACTGTCTCGTTTTTGAACTGTTACTGTCTGACCTCTCCTCAGATGTTTAATTATATCTGGAGTTATAGAACTCCAATTTAAGCGAGATTAGTCTCGTTAGAAAGATAAGACACGAGGCTACAAGTTTTCTGAAGGAAAGAGAACCTAGTTATGCCTCTAGGACAATCAAAATTGCTCATCAAAAAACATTTAGACTGTTACTGTCTAGATATTAAACTGTTACTGTCTAGACATTGAACTGTTACTGTCTAGATATTGAACTTTTACTGTCTTGAACTATTACTGTCTTGAACTGTTACTGTCTAGGCATTGAACTGTTACTGTCCAACCGTTATTTAGATATTGAATTGTTACTGTCCGACCTCTCCTCAGATTTTTAACTATATTTAGAGTTATAGAACTCCGTTTCAAGCAAGATTGGTCTCTTTAGAAAGCTAAGACATGGGGCTACAAGTTCTTTGAGGAAGGAGAACCCAGTTCAGCCTCTAAGACAGTCATAATTTCTCATCAACAAATCAGACTTACTGCCTTACATGGTCTGTCATGACCCAGTCTCGGTTGATAACCCATAACTGGAGTTCTACAGCTCCAAAATGAGCAAGACCAATCTCCTTAGTTAGCTAACATCCAAAACTACAATTTCTATGAAGGAACCTGGTTCTAATTCCCTCATCCTCCTATCCAAAATCTTACCGAAAGTTAGGAGACGAGTTTGTCTAGATTTGTCACCCCCTTCCCTTCACACATAACTTTCACAAACTACATTTTCTGGGTAAATTACCATGGTTTTATATCCCCAATCACATACCACACATGAATTAACTTAATTTTAACAACAAATACTTTTCCCCCAATTCAAGTCTAAGAACCCTAATCTATAACTCATATCAAGGCATCAATTCATTATCGAATTTGAAATGACTTATAAGATCATGTTTAGAACACCTTACCCGGTACGAATTAAGGTTTTGATCTTCAACCAGTTGAAGATTTTCAACTCCCTCCTTTCTTATCTAATGGCGGCCAACCCTCCATCTTATCTTCTTGTTCAATTTTTCTTGTTAATCCCTTGCCCACAAGTGTTTATTCCATCTATAAACTCTTAATCTTGGATGGGTTCTTGAAATTTTGGTGTTTCTCTCTTGATTTTGCAAGAATGGATACAACAACACCCTCTTTTCTTTCCTTACGATTGCTGTAGATTTTTGGTGAGAATAAGATTATTTATACTCTATAATTTTTCTTATTTGCATTTAGGCCCACACCTTTTTTTCTTCTTATAATTAAGTTATACCTTTTTTCATTTCTTATAATTTCACCCCATAACTTTTAGTTTAATTTATTTTCTTTAATAAAATCCAACCCTCAACATTTTCGGGTTGATTTATAATGTCTCGAAATATTTCGTCCAAAAACTTATATCCAAAAATCTTTGCATTCCCATTTTTATTTAACCATATGCATGAATTTCTTCACTTTTATTTCTCATGTAGTTAGTTTGCAATCTAAGCAATCTTTATTTTTCCACGGGGTTTACAATTACCATGTTGTAGTGAGTTCATAAACCGCCTCTAGAATGTTTGATTGGTTGATGATTAGCTTTGGTTAATGGCATTCGAAGGGATGACCGAGACAAATGATTGATTAGCTTTGGCTAATGGCATCCGAATGGATGACCGACACACATGATTGATTAGTTTCGGCTAATGGCATCCGAATGGATGACCGACACACATGATTGATTAGCTTTGGCTAATGGCATCCGAAGGGATGACCAGGACAAATGATTGATTAGCTTTGGCTAATGGCATCCGAATGGATGACCGGCACAAATGATTAATTAGCTTCGCCTAATGGCATCGGAGGGGATGACCTGGATAAATGATTGATTAGCTTTGGCTAATAGCATCCGAATAGATGACCAGGACAAATGATTGATTAGCTTCGGCTAATGGTATTCTAAGGGGGTGACCGGGATTAATAAATGATTAGCTTCGGATAATGGCACCCTGAGTGGATGATCAGGATGAGTAAATTATTAGCTTCGGATAATGGCATCCTAAGTGGATGACCAGGATGACTAAATGACTAGCTTCGGCTAATAACATCCTAAATGGATGACCGAGATGAATAAACGATTGGCTTCGGCTAATGGCATCCTAAGAGGATAGCTAGATTTGAGAATTAGGAGTTAATTTCAAGAATTGATGCGTTCATGTATACTATATTTTGTATATACTAAGTATATGAAAGAACTACGATTGTTATGCTTTAAACAGAGAATAATGTTAGTTCGGCTAACGGTATTCGAGATGAATGATCGAGTTTGAGTATTGTAATTAGCCTCGGTAATTGATGAATTATTAACGGTTGTATTTACATAAGGATAAATGATAGAATTACACTCTTTTGGTCCATGAATAAAATGTTACGCTAATATTATTTTATTATGTTTCTTTAAATTGCCTATAATACTTGAAATTATCTTGTGGTGTAACATGGACATCATACCAACATGGTGTGTAGGGAAATCCATTTCGCAGCTCACACATTTTGAAAAAGAACTATATATTCACATGTTATGAGTGATATGAGTTCTATATGAACGGATGTGTTAATCACTAAATTAGTCGTCCGACCCCTTTTGTAGAAACTAGTAATGAAAATTGAAATGGAACACGAATATGAATGTGCGAACAAGTTGATATGATGTGTATGCATATACATATGAGGTATTCATCAAATGAGGATGTCGTGTAGTGAAATTACTTGAGGTCAGGATAACGAAAGTACTTGTTGTGTAACTTTTTGTTCGACACTCTATTATGATCTCGTAATGTTAACGAGACTAGAACATGAATGTGAATTTACGAGTATGTCAATACGATGTAATCTAAACCTATGAGTATGGAAATATAATATTATGGGCACGTATATTAAGAATTCATTTTATAGGAATGTTAATTTACATTATCCTACGTAGATTGTGCCTTGATAATGAACAAAATGCAATGATAAATTTGAAGAATGATACGATGAAAAACATCCAGAAACCGGACGATAAAAAAAATCCAACAATTTTGGCCTTGAAAAAGTCGAGACGTTACACTTAAACAAATTATGAAATTAATCTAAAATTAATTAATTCATGTAATTGTTCTTTAAATAAAAAATGAGGTGTTCACACCTTAATAAATAGTTTAATCACAATATATCCACTACTCAGTCAGGATTTAGACCTAAGCCCATTCATTGAGGCTACTATCCATATCAGATTTTCCGTAAAGTTTAGTTCAGTCAAATTTGAGACACTAATAATGATATACTATAAAGGTAAACTACATTGATGATTATTCTTAGCAGTTGATTTCTTTCACGACACAAAAATGAAATTAAATTGATAAACATGACAGTGATTTCTGTCTAGAATTCCTATAAACACCCAACAAAAAAGGGGTAAAGCTAGAAACGACCCACACCGTCACTGCCCATTTCTGAATCGGCAACAACACAATTTTTGTTTTCAATTTTTGAGTCAATAGTAGTTGTGTGTGCTGAAAAATCCATGTGTCAGTTATGGTGTAAAATCCGACAAAAAACATTCTAGTCTTCGGTCGTAATACCCGACAAAAATTTAAGTAAAAGACCGGCTCATCCTAAGTAAAAGTTTAGGGGAGAAAACCGGTCTACCTTAATGGAGAGATTAGAGTAGGAAAAACTAGTTTTAGAGAAACCAAAAAAGGAACAAGAATACACTTAAACCAGTGCCAAACAACCCACCTTGTTTAAGCGGGGGTATAAATACAAGGAGAGAGAGAGAGAGAGGGTGACCCTTACTCTTCCCCAAAACCAGCCAGCTACATGCAGCAGACCCTCTCCCTCTTTTCCAAAGAGAAGACCCTCAACCCAGCTGCATGCATCTCTCTTGAACCTTAGAGAGGAAAGAACAGTTAAAGAAGAACCGTAGATGGCCAAAACCATAGTAGGAGGAGGAGTGTAGGTGACCGGCCAGTGCTGTTGGAGAAGGAAAACAGAAGTGGAGAGGAAGAAGAAGAAGAAAATCGAGAGTTGAGGGGAAGAAAATTGTAGATCCCTTCTTAAAACCACTGAAAAATCATAAGTTATGAACCAGACCTCTTTCCCCACCTACTCTTGAGACATTGGGACCAAAAAGATGAAGGAAACCCCAAGTAGATAACCTAGGATCTTTACAGCAGCTTCTAAGGAAAAATTGAACTAAAGAACGCGTGAAAATAGGGATGAACGGGGACCAAATTCCAAAACATTTAACAAAGAAAAATGAATAATTTGAATGGACAAACTTGGTAGAGGGGCGGTCATAGCTGAAGGCTGGACATAATGTGTTGTGCAATGAAATGCTTAAAAATGACATTGTTGTACTCCTAAGATCATATTCATACTAAAACAGAATGTATGTGGATGTTCATGCTTGAATTTATATGATTTTGCTGAATTATAAGAACAAAGTGTGTGCTGGAACCGAAATGAGGTTGATGTCTTGCTTGAATTTTGAGATGGAAATAGGTGGCAGCATGATTTTGTGACTATACTTGTGATACAAATAAAATAGAATTTGTATGTGCTGTAGAATTGTTACCATTTATGTTGATGCATTGCTATGATACAAATGTTAATGTGAGAATGCATGGTAATAGCAATGCTAGATGTCGATGTTGGAAGGGATGAATTGGGTAAAACCTTGCTAAATGAACATATGTTGATGTTTGTGTTGTTTAGTGATGAGCAATGAATGGAGTGTGATTCAGTGAAATTCTTTGTCCACCTAGGGTGAGAAACATTGGTAGAGAGAAGCGTAGCATAAGCCTTACACTTGGCCGAAGGGAAGGAGTGAAACCAGAAACGACTTCATCGCCGCTGCCGATTCAGAAATCGGCAGTGACAAGGTTGCGTTGATGATTTCTGATTCGACAGTGACTCAGTTTTGTTAACAATTTATGCATTAGCCATAAACCTTATGCATTGATGATTTCAACATAAGCCGCAAAATAGGTTTGCTGGTGACACAAACTCGTCAGTGAACTGATTCGCTGGAATACAAAATCATCAGCGAAATTGGTTCGCTGGCGACTCAAACTGACGCACCCATATTATTTGATAGTTTTACCCATATTTATCTAGCATTTTGCCTATGTTTTATATATAATATGCCTTGATATTCCTTGTTTTATGTTTTGAAGAAACTTTTGGATGTAAGATTAAAAAAGAAGTAAATTGGAGATAATTAGCAGATTTGACCTCCGATAGATGTTTTATGCAGAGCTTGAGCTCTAGAAGTCAAAACTAAGTGATTCTAGTAGAATTAGAAAGCTAACATCGATACCTTTCTATACATATATGGCAAGAAAAATAAGAAAAATAAAAAGCATAAAAATTGCAGCCTTCAAAGTCAAATCTTGCATTCTGCCAGTGTTGACCTTTGGTCATTTCGACTTAAATATCTTGAGCTACAGAATTCCATTTGATGCAACTCAATTTTTTTTCCTGATTTGAATACCTATAACCTACCAAATTTCAGAAAAAAAAGAGCTCATATCAGAGAGATATGATTTTTCTAAGATGACAAATAAATTTTGTCAGAAGAAAGATTTTGTGAAGAAACAAGTCCAAATTACGTCCGAAAGAATCCAAACCGACATCCAAGTTTTTACTTTGGCAATTTAGATCCTCTAAGCTAATCATTTATCAATCTCGGTCATGCACTTTGGATGCCATTAGCTGAAGCTAATGATTTGTCAATCCCGGTCATCCACTTCGAATGCCATTAGACGAAGCTAATATTTGTCAATCTCGATCATCCACTTGGGATGACATTAGCCGAAACTAATCATTTACCAATCCTGGTCATCCACTTAGGATGCTATTAATCGAAGCTAATCATTTGTGCATCCCGGTCATGCACTTAGGATGCATTTAGCCGAAGCTAGTCATTTGTCAATCCCGGCCATCCATTTCGAATGCCATTAGACGAAGCTCATATTGGTCAATCCCGATCATCCACTTGGGATACCATTAGCCGAAGCTAATCATTTATCAATCTCGGTCATCCACTTGGGATACCATTAGCCGAAGCTAATTATTTGCCATTAGTCGAAGCTAATCATTTATCAATCCCGGTCATCCACTTGGGATGCCATTAGCCGAAGCTAATCATTTGTCAATCCTGGTTACAACTACGGATGCCAATAGCCGAATCATATCATTTGTTCATCCCGGTCATCCATTTAGGATGCCATTAGCCAAAGATAATCATTTATCAATCCCGGTCATCAATTTGGAAAGCCATTAGCCGAAACTAATCATTTATCAATCCCGGTCATCCACTTCAGATGCCATTAGCCGAAGCTACTCATTTGTCAATCCTGGTCATCCACTTCGAATGCCATTAGACGAAGCTAATATTTGTCAATCCTGATCATCCACTAGGGATGCCATTAGCCGAACACATTAATGTTGTCATTCTTTGTCCAACCATAGTATCATTCCTTTCTTTATATTTGAACTGTTATTATTTAAATCTCGAACTGTTACTATCCAACTGTTACTGTCTATACCTTAGACTGTTACTGTCCAACCATTACTGTCTTGAACTGTTACTATCCAACTGTTACTGTCTTTTGAGGATGTATTTTGACCTCTTCTCATATTTTTAACTATATCCAAAGTTATAGAACTCCATTTCAAGCAAGGTTGGTCGTGTTGGAATGTTAAGACATGGGGGTACAAGTCCTCTAAAGAACGAATCAGGCCTACTTCCCTACAAGGTCTGTCATGACCCAATCTCGGTTGGTGACCCCTAACTGGAGTTCCATAGCTCCAAATGGAGCAAGACCGATTTTCTTAGTTAGTCAACATCCAAAACACAATTTCTTTGAAGGAACCTGATCCTAATTCCTTCATCCTCCTACCTAAAATCTCTCTGAAAGTGAAGATACAAAACTATTTACTTAATTTTAACAACTAATACTTTTTTCCCAATTCGAGTCTGAGAACCCTAATCTATAATTCAACATCAAGGCATCAATTCATTATCGAATTTGAAATGAATTATAAGATCATGTTTAGAATACCTCACCCGGTACGAATTAAGTTTTTGATCTTCAACCAGTTGAAGATTTTAAGCTCCCTTCTTTATTTTCTAATGACAGCCGACCCTCCTTCTTCTCTTCTTGTTCAATTTTCTTGTTAATCCCTTGTCCACAAGTGTTTATTCCATCTATAAACCCTTAATCTTGGATGGGTTCTTGAAATTTTGGTGTTTCTCTCTTGATTTTTGCAAAAATGGATACAAAACTCCCTCTTTTCTTTCCTCATGGTTGCTGCAGATTTTTGGTGAGGAGAGGAGTATTTATACTCTATAATTTCTCTTATTTGCACTTAGGCCCCATTTCCTTTAAGGGTATTATTTTTGCCCCCCCCACATCTTTTTATTCTTATATTTAAGCTATACCTCTTTTCATTTCTTATAATTCCACCCTATAACTTTTAGTTTAGTTTATTTTCTTAAATTTAATCCAACCCTCAACATTTCTGGGTTAATTTATAGTGTCTCGAATTATTTCACCCGGAAATTTATATCCAAAAATTTCTGAATTCCTGTTCATGAATTTCTTCATGTTTAGTTAGTTTGCAATTTATGTAACCTTTATTTTCTTGGGGTTTACAGGTAGAATTAATAAAAGACTACGACTGTATTATAGAATACCATCCGGGAAAAGCGAATGTAGTCGTTGATGCCCTCAACTGTAAAAGCAAGGTAGTTATGGATGAACCAACAATCTGGGATGGGATGAGAAAACCTTGATTGAGCTAAAGAGATTGGGGGCAATATTAAATGTGAGTCCGGAAGGATCCTTGATGGCTCAACTAAAGGTGAAGTCTAGGGTATCAAGAGCAAATATTAGAGGCACAACAAATTAATGATGAAGTGTCAAAAGTAAGAAGTAAACTGGAATCGGGGAGTGAAACTCTTTTTTGAATAGGGGATAATGGAATTGTGATGTTGGGCGACGCATGTATGCGCTTGACAACAAAGTCCTTAAACAAAAGTTACTATAAGACGCTCACGAGTCAAAACTCATGGTGCATCCGGGTAGTACTAAGATGTACCAGGATTTGAAACAATACTATTGGTGGCCAAATATAAGAAAAGAAGTGGTTGATTTTGTGGTGAAATGTGGTATCTACCAACAAGTAAAAGTGGAGCACCGAAAGCCAGCAAGGTTGTTGCAGCCATTACCAATCCCTGAGTGGAAGTGGGAGATGATCATAATGGACTTTATGTCGAGACTACCTAGGGGGAAGAAGGGAAATGATGCAATTTGGGTCATTATAGACCGGTTAACTAAGTTCGCCCTTTTCCTACCAGTGAAAATGACAAACCCAATTGATAAGTTAGCCAAGATTTATGTGAATGAAGTTGTGAGGCTTCATGGAGTTCCTGTATCAATCATTTCAAATCAAGATCCAAGGTTTACCTCACGCCTTTGGCCAAATATACATCATGCCATGGGAACAAATTTGAACATCAGCATGGCCTTCCATCCTCAGACTGATGGCCAATTTGAGAGAATTATCCAAATCCTAGTGGATTTACTAAAGGCATGTGCTTTCAAATTTAGTGGAAACTAGGAGGAACATCTATCACTGATAGAATTTATGTATAACAACAGTTATCAGGCAACAATTAGGATGACTCCCTTTGAAGACTTTTATGGCTAAAAAAGTAAGACACCCTTGTGTTGGGAAGTAGGGGACAAAAGGTTGTATGGAGCAGAATTGGTGTAGGTTATCATTGAAAAAGTGAGGGTCATTAAAGATCGAATGAAGGCAGCTCAAGATAGATAAAAGAAATATGCGGATATTCGAAGGAGACCCCTCGAGTTTTGTCCTGGGGATAAAGTGTTTATGAAGGTAGCTCCCTGAAAGGATATGTTAAGATTTGGGATGAAGGGGAAGTTAGCTCCAAGGTACATCGAACCATTTGAGATCCTGAGATGTATTGGGCCCGTAGCATATAAAATAAACTTGCCCTCACAATTGGCCAAGTTTCACAATGTATTTCATGTTTCTTTGCTGTGAAAAGTAGATATAGACCCTTCACGAGTATTACCTCAAGTTCCAGTAAAGGTTAAAGAAGACGTAACACTTGAGGTGAAACTAATACGGATACTCAACTGGGGAGAAAAGGAGCTCCGCAATAAGAAAATTCTCATCATTAGAGTTTTATGGCGAAACTCGTAATACGAGGAAGAAAGATGGGAAAGAGAATTTGAGATGAAGCAAAAGGATCCAAATTTGTTCTTAAACCCATGTATGATATCCAAATTTCGAGGACAAAATTTCTTATTAGGAAAGGAGAATGTAAACCCCAAGTTGAAATTTATTAAAAAATGAAAATGTTTTAATACTTATAAGGTGAATTCAACATAAGTAAATAAATTATGAAGTCAAATATTTTACGAAAATGTGGGTATGAAAACTAACAAATGTTTAAGGACTAAAATGTGTGAAGGAAAGGATGAGGGAGAGATGTTAAACAAATTGTGAAATGAAGGACTAAAGCACACAAAAACGAGAAAATCAATATTAGGAACAAATTTGGACAATTGCCAAACAAGACCTAGGGTATTTATTAAGGAGTATAAATACATTAAGAAAAAAAATTCATGACCTTTCTTCTCCCTCACATTTGGCCAGAACATCAAGAGGAAGAGAAAGGATTGGCCTCCATCTTCTTGCACACATTTCTTACCCAAAAACACCTTGCATGTATATACCCTAAACAACTACATGAGAGGAGAGTAATTAGGAAGTGTAGAGCCATAAAATCTTGAGGTTTGAAGGGCACAAGGGCCGCCTGAAACAATGAAAAAGAGGAGAAGAAAAATGAAAAAGGAGAAGAAGAAAACCATTAAGAAAACACCCTTAATCTTTGGATAAAATCATGAGGTAAGGATACAATCCTTGCTCTTCTATTGTTAATTTGGTTCAATTTGAATCCAAAGGGAGAAAACCCTAAAAGAAATAATCTAGGGTTCCTAGAATTTCATGATTTTCAAAGACCAAGTGATGAAATTAGAAGATTGAGATAAGAAGTTAAACATTTTTAGATTCTATGACAAAAGAAAGTGATAGCAATTAGGGAACAACCCTCTTTAGGGTCGGCCATGAAAGGAGAAAGAAAGAGAATAGAAATTTGATACTAATCCTTGCTAATTATGACTTTACATAGTTATCCAAAGCTTAAACCTAAACATGTTAGTATGTTACTTTCATTACAAATATGCCAGTATAGAAATTATGCTAGTGTTAGCTTAAGAGATTGATGTGTATTGATTTCATATCAACATATAAATATGATGAGTTAATGTGTTGATTTGCATGAATGAAATTGGGGGAAATTATGAGCTACATGTTTCAGCCTAGAGGCGAAGAAATTTCAGGGGAGTCTTTCAATCTTATTTTATGCTATTATGTGAATGTCTTATACTCCATGATGTGAGTTGATGGATGGTGTAGTAAATAGAATTATTTTGAGCATCTCTTTCCAATTTCTTATTGCATATAAATAATTGTGTTGATTCTTGAAGTTGTTTGAAATATTTCCACCATGAAAATCTAAAAAGAAATTGATGTCTTGATGAGGAATATAATTGAGTTGTTGGTTGATTAGTACTTAAAAGTGCATTCTCATTAAGGCTTTATATCATCATATTGCACCTAAAGTATCATTAAATTCCCTAACTTAAACATGTTTTATAGTAACAAGTCTTATAATATAAGATAGCTTTAGTTTATGGTAAATGCTCATTTTAAATGCAGGTTTACACAACTCAAAGGATTGATTGATGTAATTAACTATTGAAAGTGAAGAGACAAAGAGAGGACTAAGCTTAGAGAAGAGATGCTGGTTCAATTCAAACTGGAACACCATTCGGTTATTAGATCATAACTGGAGTTGTAGACCTTGGATTTAGGTCTGGTTTATCTTAATGGAAAGTTAAGATATAGGCCTAAAACTTTCATGAAGAGTTCAAGATTCAAATCTTCCATTTTCAAGTTCAAATCTTAGCATCAAAAGAGACGTTTGAATCTGTCCTGCAGCCCGGGTACTATTCGGTGTTCAGCCTATATCTTGAGTTCTAGAAGTCCGAATGAGCTCTGGTTTTGTTGAAAATCTAAGACAATTGCCTACAATTTTCATGAATACTATGTGCTCAAATTCTGATGTTAGTAATGATATTTTGATTAGCCAACAATGTCAATAACCAACCACCAAGTCAATGGTTGGCCACCAACTAAATAGTTAGTCATCTAATCAATAGTTCTGAATTTTAGCCTATAAAAGGAGGCATTTGCCATGTATTTAGGCAGCTTGGTTTTCAGATCAAGATCATATTCTTGCTTTCTTTCTTTGTATTTTTGTAATGTTTAAGTTTTGCTTTCATTAATCTCTTGTTTATGCTTTTCATCATAACTATGTTCTTATCTAGTTTATTTATGTTTATCTTCTTCATAATGTTTAGCTAAGTTAATTATGTCAAGGTGAAAATGTTTCACTAATGGTGTTAGAATAAGCATAATATAAACTTAACATGGACTTTAATGTTTATATCCAAGAGAGTTTGTTATTAACATGTCTTATCTTTTTATCTTACTAATTCTTAATATCTTGCTTGTTAAATGATTAATCTAGATTTGTTTTATATAACACTTGGTACAATAAATGCTTGATCCTTCATAGTCTTCGGCCGACATCGTTGTTATGAGAGGAACTTGATTTGTTGTTAACATAAGTTAGCATAATGAATTCCTGACAATATTTAAAAATATGGTGTTACTAAAATAAGATAATTAATATGATCATGTTAAAAATTTATAATGAACTATTAAGAATAAATCATCCGATTGGAACCTCCTTTGTGTGTGGTTTCTAGTTGAGTAATAAAAAGAGTTTATATTATATTTACTTCTAATATCATTAATGGATCCTCTAACTTTGACAACTGTTTTTATCATTGTTTAATCCTCACATTAATCTCACATCTCAAATATCTCTTTAACTCTTTGTTAAATTATATATATTATTTATAATTTATATTGTTCACCTCCCTGTGGTTTGACCCCGGTCTTGCCGGGTTATTTATTACTTTGACACTCCTGTACTTGAGATATGACATCAATATTTTGATCGTGTCACTGGTCCCTATTAAATTTTGTATGTAGTGGAGTCATAAGACGTTAAAAGTTCTTGAGAGACGATAAATTGGTAACTACATACATGAGTTCAAGTCTAGATAGTTTTGAGGATTAGAATCACAATAAATGTTAGGCATAGAAGACAATTGAAATTGTTATAACTTTTCACATGAAAGTTGTAGATAAATGTGTTAGCTAACATTTTGCACTATTCTTGCCTGAATTGGAGTTATAAATTTCCATATATGAGCAAAATTCTGAGAGGAGGTCAAGGTGGAACCCACTAGATAGATTTGTTGTCTAACTTCTAGTTCAGCTTGGGATTTTATATTTATAGATTATGATGCATTTTCCTTCATGAGGTTATAGATGAATGTCTTACCTTTCAATTTGCATAACTTTCACTTTATTTGGAGTTATAGAACTCCATATATGAGCAAAATATTGAGAGGAGATCAGGCTGGAACCTACTAGGCATATTTGCTGTCTAACTTCTAGTTCGGTTTGGGATTTAATATTGACAGATTATGATGCATGATCCTTCATGAGATTGTGGATAAATGTGTTATATTTCTATTGACACAAAGTTTACTTTATTTGGAGTTATGAGTCATGGGACACCGATTTATGTTGACGCAAAACTAAGTAATAGGACACTGAATTTTGTTGACGCAAAAAATGAGTCATACGACACTGATTTTTGTTGACACAAAACTAAGTCTTAGGACACTTAATTTCATTGAAGCAAAAACTAAGTCATAGGACACTAATTTACATTGACGTAAAATTTGAGTCATTGACACTAAAATTTCATTGACGCAAAAATTGAGTCAAAGACACCGAATTTTCATTGATGAAAACTGAGTCGTGTGGACACTTGCACATTGATATACCAACCTTGAAAATATACTTGATATGTATGTGTATGTTATGATGAGAAAATGAACATGCATGGAAAGTACCATATGTATAATGAATGAATATGGATTTACTATAACATTTGGCTTGAAGGAAACATGACCAAAGACTTCTTTGTGATTCAGGAGGAGTGACAAGGATTGGATCTTCTATTGGAGGAGGTCACGAGATAGGCGAAGCAAGTGCGTAGTTTTCCCTCTCCTTTAAACTTATGCAATTTAAAATCTTTATAATGAATGCAACTACAATAATGTTATGTTCAATGTAAATAAAGTCTGGCATATTATGGCATCCATGATAGGATTGCCGGGAAATGAATTATAAGATTAGCTTCAGCTAATGACATCCATGATAGGATTGCCGGGAAATGAATTATAAGATTAGCTTCAGCTAATGACATCCATGATAGGATTGCCAGGAAATGAATTATAAGATTAGCTTCGGGTAATGGCATCCGCGTTAGGACTGCCAGGAAATGATTATGAGATTAACTTCGGCTAATGGCATCCGTGATAAGATTGTCGGGAAATGAATTATAAGATTAGCTTTGGCTAATGGCATCCGCGTTGGGACTGTTGGGAAATGATTAATAAGATTAGCTATGACTAATGGCGTCCATGTTAGAATGTCCGAGAATGATCGACAAAGCTCGATTCGTAAAGGGTATCCATGTTTGGATGACCTGGGGAAATTGATAATTGTGTCCAAGTTGGACCATGCAAAGTTGAAGATCTAGAAAACCTAATTAAACAAAGTTACTAGGTTCATGCAAGAAAATAAGAGTATTCAATTAAGGATATATAAAGGATGTCTAATTGGGTTTTAAATGATTCCCAAGCAATTTATAAGTTGATTATTATAATTCATATGGAACCGATAGAAAACTTATGTTTTATTTGTATTCGTCACATGATCATTTGTATTTCCACTGTCAATATAATTGTATACTTATTAAGTTGTTATTGTAATAGGGTCATCTAATACCCAAGAGCTCATTAGTTTTTTAGGACTCTGTTTTGTTAAACTTGTGTACAAATTAAACTTAAGCATAATAGTATTAGCTAGAATATGTAGTATGCTATTTTATGTAAACTTTAATGTATATAACACTCTTAGCTAGACTTGAAGCATGTTATTTTGTGTAAACATTATTGTATATATTTCTAGTTGATGTGTATATATATAACATGAATGGTTTCTTATAATAATTTACTATTTACTAATCCATGAATGTTATGATTTATTTAGACCCTTGTTTGCATTGAATGGACTCCATTTTAATTCTTCGAGTAGATGGAAATCTTTGCAATACCTACACACACAAAAATTACCCTCAAATTAAAAACATATGTTGAGACCTTTTAGCGTTGATATAATTGAATAGCTGGACTACTGCGTTCTTTATTGGCTAGTGGATTCTCAGCCAGATCTTCTGCATGGTTACTCGTGCTGCTATGCTCCTCTGGTATGTTTTGATTGTCTGGATTTGGTTACACATCTTAGATGATAGGTAATCCCAGACGTTCCTTGGCGAGGGTCGCCATAGTGGCGAATGCGGCAACAGTCACTACCGCACAGCTAGCCCTTGTATTTCTTGACATGGCACCCATATCTCGGGCCTCACGGTGGGCGCCATTTGGTTCTGCCATCTTCAACGTATTGTATAGCCTCACATGCCTTGGGTTTCAAGTTACCTGCACACAGAGAGAGGAAAGCCACACTAGGGGTTAATCGCCGGAAGACTCCTCTGATGCTTAAGTCTGCAAAAAAATTATTAGATAATCTCTTATGGGTTATACCATATTTCTTGCTTCATAGGTTATTATCCTAGCTGGTTTGCTTATGGGCTGAGCAAGGGCATTTTTATAATCTCTTGGATTACATAATGGGTTTTATTGGGTTTAATTGGGCTTACCCAACCACAACAAAAACCCAACAAGAACCGTTATCTTATTGCATAATTTGAGTAACAAAAAAGGAAGAAATTACTAAAAAAACATTACTAAGAATGCAAAATTGCGTTTTATCATCTCCATTCTCTGAATTTTCTATTCCCTACGAATCGACAA
>Ga0325404_1001067_pt1 | contig 28644 bp, 9 predicted proteins | sample PopdelMetagenome_18_FD_205664 | JGI IMG/M metagenome (GOLD analysis project Ga0325404, IMG submission 205664) | Populus deltoides microbial communities from Bellville, Georgia, United States - Xylem-Control-R1 | ecosystem: Host-associated > Plants > Phyllosphere > Stem > Wood/Secondary xylem...
CTATAACCAGTGCACCCATTTATCATTCTTATATAAGGTCAATATTTAGAAATAAATAAATAAAAGCTACGTACGTACCAATATTTAAATTAAGTAACCTCAAAGACTACTAATTTAGCTTTTGATAAATAAAAGGGCGTATGTCGTTACTCCACTACTCCCTGCTAACTCTTTGCCTCAGATCTTAAAATTAAAAATTAAAATGCAAAAGCTGTAGGATCAGAATTTTAAAAAACACATAGGCTACTTTCTGGTTTCAGGTATCATATTTGATTTTCAAAGTTTCAATTATTTTTAATGAATTAAAATAAATAAAATTTTGTCAAGTCAAACGTCAACTTAACGTTGAAGCCTTTTTATTTTTTATTTTTTATTTTTTTAGAGCTTGAGAACTCTCCATGACAAGTTAATTAAAACAAGTCATCAGCCTCAAATCTCCATCAACATAATCTATAAAGATAAAATTCAAAATAAAATAATCAGTGATTAAAAAAAAACTGAGAGATAAAAGACTATTTTAATCTATAGTGTCTTCTCTCCTGGGACATGGTAAAAGCCTGGGCAGTTTTTTCTTTTTTAATTTTAATAATAATTATGTTCTTTCTGTCCCAAGAAATCAAGAATGCTAGTTTCATTCATCAAGATTCTAAATCTTGTTGATAATATAGTTTTGTACATGATAATATGATTTTAAACATGTTTGGAATTTTTAAAAAGTAATTTAAAGTTTTCAAAATTAATTTCAATTTTTTTAAAAGTAATTTAAAGGACTCCATGGCTGGATCTTATCTTCTTGATCCAGGAATTGATTGCCAACAATCACTTTGTACAGTAAACAGACTTTTGATGTCTTATATGACTGAGACATTATTTGTTCTCGCTGTACTACCGTGTTTTTTAAAAACGCTTGAAATTTTTTTATATTAATTTTTTTTTAGTGTTTTTTATAGTTTTCATATGCTAATATATATATAAAAAATCATATTTTCATACAAAAAAAAATTCAAAAAATAAGTATTAACATGCATTTTAGCTTTAATAACCAGTTTATTAAAGTCACGAGAACTAGACCAATATTTTAAAATTTTCAAAAAACTTATTTTATTTTCTTTTAATATCTGGGGTTACGATCTTATACGTAAGACGTATTCCAAATATTAAATTCTTTTGTTAACATTAGAACGGTTAGGTTTTATCCGATAAGATAAGGAACTCCTTACCTAAGAGAACTTTTCTTAAATCACAGATGGACTAACAACTAAAAAACACGACAAGACCTTAGATTTTATCATACAATAAAACAATGCAGTCTACTTTAGGTAGGGCGTATTTAGGCTGTTAATACCTTTTCTTTACGCAACCAGCCCTGTACCCGATCTCTGAGACCAATTAGGGTTCCTAGTGACCAAAATATTAGGTGCCGACTCCCATTTCAATTTTTTTTACTGATAAAAAACAAGAATTCCTTGTCTCCCCACATTTGCCACATTTTTAGATGCTACGAATATTGAGGGTGGATGTTTACGCCGCGACGCTGTACATGTGTGACAATAACCATAAACTAAATATTAGATAATGACTCCCAAAAGAACCAATCAATCAAACAAAAAATGGCCATTGACACCGCGCGGGGACGTACGACAGTAAGCACTATATAAAAAAGAAATATTTCATATTAATAAACGCTCTTTCTATGAATTCATGTTAGGCTTCGATTTTTCATTGAAATATGGAATTGGCAATACCATTTCAAACCGACCCAAATCACCCATTGAGCATCTTTAATCCAAAAGCATCATGCAAGTAATTTCAATATTAATTAATAAAAACATCCTTGTTGATTTAAAGGACGATTTTCATCATTCATATCGAAAATAATTATGTTTTGCACATGATTTTTAACAATAATGATTGAAAGAATGATTTATTATTGAATATGAGCAAATTTAAGGTTACAGTCGATTAGTATTCTTACAGAAACTCCACAAAGGGACGAAGGACATCCTTTGCATTAGGATGCTCCCACTCCACTACTCTCTCCCACCATTCTTTTGGATCTGTTTGGATTTTTTTAAGAGAAGGGGGAGGAGATGGCTGGCCATTTTCAAGCAACGGAAGACAAATTGGCATCCTCTTCAGCTTCTCACAATAAATTACTATAATTTTTTCAAGAGAATTGCAAATCAGTTTTGCTCTACAAATGCTTTTCAGTTCTGGTAAACAATCTAATGTCAGGGATCTTAACTTTGGGAGATTGAATTTCGTGATGGAATTGGAGGTGCTACTTTCTTCATCTGTTGTTCCTATTATCTCCTCCATTTTCTCACAATCCATCACTTCAATCCTTTCCAGGTTTACGAGGTTTGGCAGCAATACAAGTGGGAACAGCTTCTTCATACTTTCACATCCACCGCAATAAAACTCTATAAGACCAGAAAAAATACCATTATATGGTGGCAATGGCGGTGGAGCAGAGCCGAACCAAGAAGATGAAACCAAGCTCTCCATGTTATTGCAATGCTGAATGCTGATTGCTGATGTGCTCCAGTTCAGTTGCATTCTCTAATGACAAAACATCACATAAACTTCTTGCTTCGATGCATTCACAAACCAGTCCTTGAATGCCATTTAAGAACTTGACCTGAAAATCTCCATCTCCGTTGATACTCAAATTACCCAGCCCAACTGTTTTACTTGGATAATCTTCAATGTATGCCCAATAATCTTCATCCACCATTCCTACTGAAATTTTGTATGTGCTTAATGATAGGATCCCATCCCAAGATCTGAGATACTCCACAAAGTCAGATAAACCTTCGAAATGGCATTCCAAAGTTTCCAAATTTCTCAAGGATCCTACTTCCTCTCCTTTAACTGTTGTCGAAGCATATCTTCGACCAATTAATATTTCCTCTAGTATAAAGACTTGCAGGTGAGAGAGTTTTGGTAATATCCCACTAGGAAATTCCTTTTCACCACATCCATTCATTCTAAGATACCTCAGGTTGGTTAGGCATTCCATTCCTTGAGGCATCTTTTCAAGCGTAGTCCAATAGAGATCCAACCTCTCCAGTGCCCCGAGCTTCTTTAATGATGGAACATGTCTTAATTTCTCACAATCATTGAGTAACAATGCTGTGAGACTCACCAAATCAGAGACAGAGTCAGGCAAATTTTCAATAGCTGTGCAAGACAGATCGAGGACCTTGAGCCCATGCAATTGCTTGAAAAATGAATCCGCAATAAATCCCAACCAATGATTTCGACATAACAATAGAGTTGATAGATAGGGACACCTAGGTGAATGGCTGGAAGGAATTTCTTTAATTCTGTTTCTCATTAGTGAAACTATCGTCAGATTCTCCGTCCACTCCTCTGCATCTGGCAACTCTTTTAATTGTGCACCTGCTTTAACCATGCCTTGAGAGTTCTCTAGCAGTATTTGGATAACCATGTCCCTAATCAAGTCATGCATCTTGATACGTCTAATATCATCATAATCCATTTTAATACTTTCCAATAGGCAGATATTTTCAAGTCTATTAAGCATCGTGTGGCCCTCATCAAATGCATCTCCCCTGCTCCTCTTTCCTTTAATTATTCCTTCATCGATCAAATAACCTATCAACTCCTCCCTTTGAATATCATCATCTTCAGGAAATAATGCACAGTAGAAGAGACATTGTTGTAGTGCTACATCACCTAACCGATCATAACTAAACCTCAATAACTTGAATACTTGATTGTCCTTAAATTCTGATTCTCTCAATTTATTCAATGTATTTCTCCACTCATGTAGGTCATCCACTCCCCTCAAGCTTCCTGCCACGGTAATAATTCCCAATGGCAAACCAGCACATTCCCTTGCAACAGCTTTCGCAATTCCTTTCATTTCTGGTGAAAGTGCTACATCATGTCCAAGTTTCTCCAGGAACAAAGTCCAAGGTTCTCCCTTAGAAAGTGGCTTCACTTTGATTTTGTGCTGGCAAGCCATCCGATGACAAACCGTTTCTGATCGAGTTGTCATAATTAGCTTGCATCCTTCTAACTTTTCAGGAATTCCCACTTTGTGTAGCTCAAAATTGTTCCACAAATCATCTAAAATGAGAATCCATTTTTGTTTCTTCCTTAGTTCTTCTGATAATTTGGCAGCTCTATGCAGATCATCATCTTCACTTGAAAGGTCTAGATGGAGACGTTTACCAATAAGATTCTGCAATCTATTAATGCTGAAATCTTGAGACACAGTCACCCACCAAACATGATCACAAATATCTAGTCTTTGTAGAAGCTCATTATAGATATGTTGTAGTATTGTGGATTTACCGACTCCCCCCATCCCATAAATGCCAATGGTTGAGACTTTCCCATCCATTAACAAAGACCATATCACTTTCTTATTCTCTTCGAATGCTTGACCCACTGGCTTTGTAGAGCTAGTAGGTAATGGAACTCCTCTAGTCTTGTTGTATTTCAGACTTTCAGAAGATCTAGCTCCAGCACCAACCTGCACTGATCTTCGACTATTCTCCACATCCTCCTCCACTGGTTCTGTCCTTGGTCTGCTCTCTAGTGCCCCTTCGGAAACTCCATCTTCTTGTGCTCTCATTCCGGTCATGCTTACTACGTCGCTTCCTGCTATTGCATGTGAAGTAATCCTCTCTTCCCCTACTCCGGGTTCTACAACCTGAACTTCTCTTTGTACCCTTCCAATTCCTCCTCCCATATTTTCAATCTCAATGTTTTGTTCTTGTGGACAAGTTGAAATTCCACAATCATTAACATTGATTGAACTTCCTGTGATTTTATGTCTTTTGTTGCCACCACACATAGCTAGAAAGGCTTCTTCTTGAACTTCTTTAGTCACCTCACGACAAATGGCAACACCATGTCGTTCCTCTCCTGATAAATGCCATTTGAACCTTGAAATGGAAGTTTTATTGGCCCATGTATGTTGACAAAACTTACACTCCATGCTACCATCAGCCTTTTTTTCAACATAATTCCAAAACGGATCATTTGATCCAACCATTTCGACCTATAGAAAAAAAAAAAGGGGGGGGGGGGGTCAAAATATAGAATAAAAATCAGTCAAAATAAAGAATAAAAATCCTATCTGGATGGACGAGAAACTACTTCAGTGCTGTTACCCCTATTTTGCTATTAAAATTGATAGTTAGTTTATTGCACAATCATAGGGGAAAAAAAGACGACAATAATTCAGTTAGACTTCTTACTTGTTGAGTATTTAAACCGCTATTTTGACTTAGCAAGGAAGTGTCAGGGCCAGGATTTGAGGCATTTGGCGTAGCAGTTTGATTTTGCAATCCTCGGACTTGGAGGTTATCCATCTGTGACCTATATAAAAATGAAGTGATCATATTATAAAACCTTTCGATAATTGGTAGTCTCTCTTAAGCACTAAAAATCAATGGTGTATCTACTATGTAGAAAAACTAATTGTTTTTATTACTGAAAATACTAAAAATGAAAAATTGGATACCACGGAGCAGGAAAAGAAGGTCCAGGTTGATTGAAGCCACCATATTGTGAAGTGGTTGCGTTCGGTGTCATATAGCCATGTCCCGGCTGAGGTTGATGAATAAAGGAATTATGATGCCTTGATGGAGTTTGATGCCAATTTGGTTCATTTTGGTTGATCCATGATGATGATGTTCCATCCAAACCTCCCATTGTTGTCTGTTTGTTTAATAATAAACAATTAGAAGATGCTCGAGATAAATCGATACACTAAACTTTTTGTATAATACAAACACTTGCTAATTCAATGGACATTGTAGCAAATTGGAGTCAGCATGAGTACTCACCATGGTTTCAGGAAGTGAAGTTGGAAACTGAGTTGTACTGTCGTTGATCACATTTTTCCATCCAAACCTCCCTTGATCATTGCCTTGGTTGACTGGAACCTCCGATGCCGGCCTGCTTCCATGGAATAATAGGATAAACTGAAGAATAACTAAATTGCAAGCAATCATCTTCTGATAAAATATGCTTAAGAATGACGTACGAGAGAAGCTCAGACATATTGAATGCATCTTCTTCTGATTGAATATCCAGCTGATCCCATGTCATGTTGTCAACCTCCTCCATAGAAGATGGTTGGAACCCTTCCATCTGACCAGAAAAGATCAGAAAAGACGAAAAAAACTGAGGTCTAAAAAGAACAGAGAGCACAGATCAGAAAAGAATATATATATATCCCATTGTTGTCTGTTTGTTTAACAATAAACATTTTGAAGATGCTCGAGATAAATTGATACACGAAAACATAAAACTTTTTGATCCAATGGGTGATACAAACACTTTGCTAATTCAATGGACATTGTAGCAAATTGGAGTGGGCATGAGTAATCACCATGGTTTGAGGAAATGAAGGTTGAAACAGAGTTGTTTGTTGAATACTATCGTTGATCACATTGTTATCCACCACCATGTTCTGTCCATCTTGATCATTGCATAATATGGAGCTTTGGTTGCCTGAAACCTCCGGTGGCGACCTGCTTCCATAGTCAGTAACATTATTGTTTCTTGGGAATAAACTATCGAAGAATAACTAAATTGCAAGCAATCGTCTTCTGATAAAATATGCTTAAGAATGACGTACAAAAGAAGCTCAGACATGAATGTATCTTCTAGTGATTGAAGATCGAACAGATTCGACGTCACGTTGACATCATCCTCCATAGAAGATTGTGGGAACCCTTCCATCTGACCACAAGTACAAGACGATTAGTATGCACTGAGGTGGAAAAAAAACAGAAAGCTCAGATCAGAAAAGAATATATATATTAAAAAAATAATTATGACTTGCTTATTTGTTAAAGAAATAAGGATGAAAAATAGGAAATATAAATGTTGTTGTTAATGATTTAACCCTTTGTATTTAAAGCTGAATTATCATACTCAAATTCTATCCTAAAACTCTTTCAACTCCTATTTATCTGATTGAATGATAGATAGAAAGATGCAGAAGAGGATAACTGTTGAAGAAAGCAGGGGAAGGAAGGTAGAAGAGCAAAACGAATGCAAGATTATTTTTGTTAATTACAAAAATCAATTCCCTTTATTTTAACCCTTAGTTGCACATTATAAAACACACACAAAAATAATAATAGGATATTGTTTTGTTCAAAAAGATTCAGGTAATTACTGATCAAGTTAATTCATTGAATCATTGTAAGAAAAAAAAAAGTTGAAAAATATTGAATAAAAATCAATGGCAGTCCCATTAATTGGAAAAGAAAAGGGCGAATCTAAAATAAAGAGTTAAAAACAGCAAAGAATCTTGAAAAGACGAAAACAATGAATTCAGTATTAATTTAGTATGAACTCTCCACTAGGCATGGATTATAAAATCCGAGAAAAAGATCAATTTATTTATAAAAACAAACTTGCATATATAAAAACAAAAACACCAACAAGATGAAGTACAAATAATTAACCTGGATTCAAGTGCTGGTTCGCTAGCTTGAGCAGTATTCAGCCAAAAAAAATGAAGAGAAATCACAGATCGGAGAAGAATATATGGTTTCAAAATATAATGAAGTTACAGTTAACGTGTGGACCGCCCCAATTATGAAACTTAGAAGAAGATGCCTAGAAAATGTAAACACATGACTATTTTTTGGCCCAGAGGTTTTACAGTTCCATTGAGGAAAAAAAAAAGAAAAAACCTTTTGTTTTTTTCCTCTTCATAATACATGGATTTAAGTTGGGTGTAGATTTAATAATCAAAATATTTTTTATTTTTAATATTAATATTAATTTAATATTAAACAGATTTTTAAATGCACTCAAACATAACTATGAGTATAAAAACAAATTATGTTTTGATTGCAGGCATAATAATCTTGACAGTAAGTACCATGATACTTTCCAATTGAGTCAATTTTAAGATATTTTTGACAGCCACGTACATGCTTTAGGAGTTCTTTTTATTAAATCAATACTATAGTAAAAAAATTAAATCAATACAGATAAATAAGTGAACTAAATATAATCAAACAATTAATCCATTTAACAGAAAAAACATTACTGAATCCATAAACTACATTAATCCCTTTTCTTTTCTTGTTTTTATTTTTTTGGGTGCAATTCTCACGCTGCTAAACAAACTCTGACAGCATGTGGGCTGACGGGAAGAGAGATAAAGGAATGGAACCACCTAAATCATGGCTAAGATGCTTTATCCTTATAAGTTTTTTTTATGATAAAAATAAATAATTATAAAATTGAGTATTATTTTTAAAATAAATATTTATTTAAGATTATGATAATTTAATAAAAAATAAATAAAAATAAATCATATAATTTATTTCCAAACCAATCTAATATTAAATTAAATGATAAAATAAAAAAATAAAAAACCAGAAAAAAAATATATAATAGAGAAATCACATTAGTTTGATAGTAAGGAAGGAAGTTGCTAAGAAGGAACCCGCCGCTTACCTACCAAACATTATATTATAATATATAGGAAGTTAACGTGTGGACCCCCCTAATGTTGAAACTTTGAAGAAGCTGCCTGGAAAGTAGTTTGATATCTCTTACTTTTTGTTTTTTTTTCCTCTTCAGAATGCATGGATTTAAGTTGCTTGGAGATTTCATTAATGAAATTAGTTTTTTTATTTTTAATATTAGTATATTAAAAAATATTTTTTTAACATAAACAATTTTTAAAAATATATTCAAACACAATTTTAAATATAAAAATAAATGATGTCTTGATTCTATCGTAACAATCTTCATCTTCAAAGATAAATTATTAAGATCGTGACCTATGTTCTCGATTGAACTAGGAAGGTATGGATTCTAAATCCTATATATAGATAAATTAGTAGAAAGGACAAAAACCCTATAAACTAGCCAAACAAACCATACCCAGAAAATCAAAAGCCAGAAACATGCTAGCTCAATTTTTGCTCCCCCTAGCTAAGAAATGCATAATGCCCGCTTGGAATTATAGATCATCCAAATTCCAGGGTAAATAATTGGAGAGTAATTTGATAGTGCTTATAAATTAATTAATGTCATTTTATTAATTATTATTTTATATTTATTTTAAAGAAATAGAGAGATACTACTAGAAGAAGAAAAATCCAAGGGAAAAATATTCTTATTGTTTTTTGTGTTTGTTTTTTTAAGTGAATCCAAAAAATAACCAATAATAAATGACTAATTACATCCAAAGAATAATGCGGTGATGGTAGCACAGCATTGATTCTACATGGGGACAAATTAAAAGAATAGAAGAAAATATTAAATGATTTAATAGAGAATAAAATTTAATTTTAAATGCAAATTAAAATAAAGCAGAGTGACTAATGGAGAAAGTACTGAAATTCTACAAACAGTAGAGCGTCGGGAATCCCTAAATTTCCACTTGGAAGGTATACATAATTAAATCAACATAACACCAAATGTAACCCTTTTGAAAAATCATTCATCACTTTTAAATACGCAAATGATTATCCCTTTTACGAAAAATCAACGACAGCAATATACTCAAGACCAATATTATAGTAAAAAAAAAATTAAATCAATACAGATAAATAAATGATCTAAATATAATCAAAGAATTAATCCATTTAATAGAAAAAACTTAACTGAAAGTTAGGTTTTTTCTGGTATTTTAAAAGTAAGTTTGAAAGTGTAGTTATTATTGTTTTTAAAAATATTTTTTATATTAAAATACATTAAAATAATTTTTTTTATTTTTAAAAAAATATTTTTAAAATTAATACAACAAAACGATCCAAAACATACAAAAAAAAATTTAACTTTTTAAAAACACGAGTATAATCCATTTTAAAAAACCCACTAAGAAACGTTTCCAATGCGTCAAGAATCACAGCACTCTGATAGCTTTTAAATTAATTCCCTCTATTTTAACCCTTTGTTGCACATCATAAAACGCACACAAAAATAATAGTAGGATATTGTTTTATTAAAAAAGATTCAAGTAATTCATTGAATAATTGCAAGGAAAAAAAGAAGTTAAAAAGGCATGGATTAGAAAATCCGAGAAAAAGTTCACTTTATTTATCATGGATTACTTTAAAGATTCAAACCATATATAAGAACGGAAACACCAGCAAGATGTTAAGAACGAAGAAAGTTTGTTGGCGATATTATTAAACCTCATGAGGATAGTTAATATTAAAAAAATTTAGCCTATTTTTTTATTTAATTTAAATTTTAAATTAAATTATATGAAAATTAACTCAATTTAAATTGATTAATATTCAAATGTAACTTGAAAGACCGGTAAAACATGACTTAGCTTTTAAAAAGAATTATAGATAATAAATTTTTTAAAAAAATATTGAAACAATGATAAATTTGATTAGTCTCAGTCCCTCACGACCTAGGTCATGGATTCTATTGGGTTTAATAATTTTTTATAAGCTTTTTTTATTTAATTATATGATAAAAATAGATGCTTATAAAATTGAGCATGATCCCTAAAATAAATATTTATTTAAGATTGTGATAATTCTATAGAAAACAAACAAAAATAAATTATTTATTTCCAAACCAATCTAATATTGAAGGACAGAATAAAAAATATCAATTAAAAAAATTAAAAGACCAGAAAAAAACATATTTTATTAATGTGTAAACCTGTCAAACTTATGAATCAGATAACTTAAGTTAGCACATCAAACCTATGAACCAGGTTATAGACTCAACTAGGATTATATTTTTTTTTGCTTATTAAATAAATAATATGATAAGATTAATTAGTTAATATGTAAGTCAACCAGTAAACTAAACTTTAAAATACATCTCTTAACTATTCGTAAGCTTCCTACTGATTCTTAGTAATCAAAATTTTTATTTTATTTTTATTATTAATATATTAAAAAAAATTAAATTAATATTTTTTTAAAATAAACAGATTTAAAAAAAACTCAAACATAATTCTGAGTATAAAAACAAATTATATTTTAATTGCGGCATAACAATCTTGACAGTACCGTTGTTGCTTGGACTTTGAGAATGATAAAACAAAAGAGTTAGAACAATTCGGCTACCCGTCACTGTATTAGGCTATTCGCCATTCCTTTCCTTGCCTGTTCTCTTCTTCTTCTTTTTTTTTTTTCTCTGGCGCAATTGCGTACAAATACCCCTTTTTCTAAAGGAGGCAGCCCTCCTTTTTCATCACGTCTCCATGATCCATGATCCCTGGTTCCAAGTGAATTTGATGGGGCCTTAACTTGCTCTTCTATAAACTCTGAAATTAAACATAAAGACCTGTTCAAGAGTATATCAAAGTAAATAGAAATTCAATTCAAAAATACACATTAATTTCTATTATTTCTATTCACATTTTAGCAATGCTAGATTAAGGGCAAGTTTGGGAACGCGGCTGTGGCTGCGTTCCTAAAAAATTTGAATTTTTTTTATGCTAAAATTTAATATGATTTGTACGTTTTGGATCATTTTGATATACTGGTGTCAAAAATAATTTTTAAAAAATGAAAAAACATCATTGGCATACATTTTGGCACGAAAAGTTATTTGAAAAGCACCCCTAACCACACTGCCAAACACGCTCTAAGTGTGCAAATGAGATTGAGGCTCCACTTTAAAAAAATAAAATGGATAGCAAAGACGAAAGCATATCAAGCTAACAGAATCAACCCCACCAATTCTCAAATATTCAGATTTTTAAAAAAGCACAATATTTTATTTGGTTTCATTACAAATTCAATATTTTTTTTAAGGTCAATATTTAGAAATAAATGAATAAATAAACAAAAGCTACGTACCAATATTTAATTTAAGTAACCTCAAAGACTACTAATTGAGCTTTTGATATTAAAAGGGCGTATATTGTTACTCTCTGCCTAGTTGATGGGGCAAATTAAGACTAGGTCTTCAATCTTCATAAACTTACATATGTATTAAGTTAGATTTGTGTAATTAGATTTATCAAGTTTGCTTAACAAACTTTCTATGTTGTATTAATTTAATTATCACAATTTCTATGACAATAACTAAATTTAATGTACTGCTCATGTTCATGTGTTGGGCTTTATCCTTTCCGTTCTTCTTTGGATTTTTCTTTGAAGTATGGAATTGGCAATCCCATTTCAAACCGACCCAAATCCACCCATTGTACAAGTAATTTCAATATTAATTAATAAGAATATCCTTGTTTATTTAAAGGACTATTTTCATCATTCATATCCAAAATAATTATGTTTTGCACATGATTTTTAACAAAAATAATTGAAAGAATGATATATTATTGAATAAGAGCAAATTTAAGGTTACAATCTATTAGTATTCGTACAACCATATCTCGTCAAACGTTACAGAGGGACGAAGGACATCCTTTGCATTAGGATGCTCCCACTCCACTACTGTCTCCCACCATTCTTCTGGATGTGCCTTGATTTTTTTAAGAGAAGGGGGAGGTGATGGCTGGCCATTTTCAAGCAACGGAAGACAAATTGCCATCCTCTTCAGCTTCTCACAATACTTCACAGTAATATCTTCGAGAGAATTGCAAATCAGTTTTGCACTACAAATGCTTTTCAGTTCCGGTAATGAATGCAATGTCAGAGTTCTTAACTTTGGGAGTGTTAATTCCGTGATGGAATTGGAGGTGCTGCTTTCTTCATCTGTTGTCCCTATTATCTCCTCCATTTTCTTACATGATGCCACTTCAATCCTTTCCAGGTTTACGAGGTTTGGCAGCAACACAAGTGGAAACAGCTTCTTCATACTCTCACATCCAAAACAATAAAACCTTTTAAGACCAGAAAACATACCACTATATGATGGCAATGGTGGTGGAGCAGAGCAGAACCAAGAAGATGAAACCAAGCTCTCCATGCTATCGCAAACCCCAATGCTGATTTCCTCCAGTTCAGTTGCATTCTCTAATGACAAAACATCACATAAACTTCTTGCATCGATGCATTCACAAACCAGTCCTTGAATGCCATTTAAGAACATGACCTGAAAATCTCTATCTCCGTTGATACTCAAATTACCCAACCCAACTGTTTTACTTGGACACTTTTCAGTGACATAAAAGAATTTCAGATTTCCTACTGAAATTCTGTATGTGTTGAATGATTGGATCCCATCCCGAGATCTGAGATACTCCACGAAGTCAGAGAGACCTTCGAAATGGAATTCCAAAGTTTCCAAATTTCTCAAGGATACTACTTCCTTTACTTTAACTGTTATCGGACGATAATATTCTAGTACAAAGACTTGCAGGTGAGAGAGTTTTGGTAATATCCCACTAGGAAACTCCTTTCCACCACATCCACTCATTCTAAGATACCTCAGGTTGGTTAGGCATTCCATTCCTTGCGGCATCTTTTCAAGTACAGTACGAGAGAGATTCAACCTCTTCAGTGCCCTGAGCTTCTTTAATGATGGAACACGTCTTAATTTCTTACAATCATTAAGCAATAATGCTGTAAGACTCACCAAATCAGAGACAGAGTCTGGCAAATTTTTAATACCTGTGCAAGACAGATCGAGGACCTTGAGCCCATGCAATTGCTTGAAAAATGAATCCGCAATAAATCCCAAAAGATGATTTTTACATAGCAATAGAGTTGATAGATAGGGACACATTGGTGAATGGCTGGAAGGAATTTCTTTGATCTCGTTTTGCATTAGTGAAACTCTCGTCAGATTCTCCGTCCACTCCTCTGCATCTGGCAACTCTTTTAATTGTGCACCTGCTTTAACCATGCCTTGAGAGTTCTCTAGCAGTACTTGGATGGCCATGTCTCTAATCAAGTCATGCATCTTGACACGTCTAATATCATCATAATCCATTTTAGCACTTTCCAATAGGCAGACATTTTCAAGTCTATTAAGCATCGAGTGGCCCTCGTCAAATGCATCTTTCCTGCTCCTCATTCCTTTAATTATTCCCTCCTCGATCAAATAACCTATCAACTCCTCCCTTTCAATCCTATCATCTTCAGGAAATAATGCACAGTACAAGAGACATTGTTTTAGTGCTGGATCACCTAACCGATCATAACTAAACCTCAATAACTTGAATACCTTCTCATCCATGTCCCTAAATTCTGATTCTCTCAATTTCTTCAATGTATTCCTCCACTCATGTAGATCATCCACTCCCATCAAGCTTCCTGCCAATGTAATAATTCCCAATGGCAAACCAGCACATTCCCTTGCAACATCTCTCGCAATTCCTTCCACTTCTGGTGAAAGTGTTATGCCACGTCCAAGTTTCTCCATGAACAAAGTCCAAGCTTCTTCCTTAAAAAGTGGCTTCACCTTGATTTTGTGGTGGCAAGCCATCCGACGACAAACTGTTTCTGATCGAGTTGTCATAATCAGCTTGCATCCTTTCAAAGGGACAGGAATTCCCACTTCGTCAAGCTCAAAATTGTTCCACAAATCATCTAAAATAAGAATCCATTTTTGTTTCGTCTTTAGTTCTTCTGACAATTTGGCAGCTCTATGCAGATTATCTTCTATTGAAAGGTCTAGATGAAGTTGTGTAGCAATAAAATTCTGCAATCTAGTAATGCTGAAATCTTGAGACACAGTCACCCACCAAACATGATCACAAATATCTGGTATATGTAGAAGCTCATTATGGATATGTTTTATTATTGTTGTTTTACCAACCCCTCGCATCCCATAAATACCAATGGTTGGGACTTTATCATCCATTAACAAAGACCATATCTCCTTCGTATTCTCTTCAAATGCTTGACCCACTGGCTTTGTGGAGCTAGTAGGTAATGGAACTCCTCTAGTCTCACTTGTGTTGTATTTAAGGCTTATAGAAGATCTAGCTCCAGCGTCAGGCCGCACTAATCTTCCACTATTCTCCACATCCTCCTCCACTGGTTCTGTCCTCACTCTAACCATGTTCTGCACATCATTCATAATGACATCATTGTTTACTGATGGAGCAAATAGTTGGTCATTATATCTTCCATGATCAAGACACAATGGATCTGTTGGTTGGGATGAATCTCCTCGAGGCTCATCAGCTTGATTAATTGATGGCCTCTCACAAGAGCTACCTCTCTCCGGATGTTGCACTTGTTCTGTTCTCGGTACAGTTTCAAATGCATCATGCAGATGCTCCACATCCTCATCTTCCTGCATTAAATAGGTAGAGATTTCATTCAGCTTCTGCTCCTTTGAAAGGGCAGAGTGTATCTGAACCCAAGTACCATCAGCAAATTGATCCACTAAATCTGTTCCTGGTGTTGCTTCTCCTCTATTCTCATGAGCATCAACTCTGAGTCTCCAAGGAGAGACACTTCTGTCAACATGCTGAAAAGATCCTTCACCAGTGTTTTCCATGCCATTTGCCGCTTCTAAACGCGAATGAATTCTCTCACGCCCAACACCTTGTGCCAAATTACCAAGTACTGCGTTGTCTTGTTCTTGTGGACAGGTGGAAATGTCAACATTGCTTGAACTTGCTATGTTTTTCTGTCTTTTGTTGCCACCATTCATAGCTAGAAAGGCTGCTTCCTGAACTTCTTCAGGCACCTGACCACAAATGCCAACACCATGTCCTCTCTCTCCTGATAAATGCCATTTGATCCTCGAAATGGAAGTGCCATTGGCAAATAAATGCCCACAAAACTTACACTTCATGCTTCCATCATTCGTATCTTCAACTTCCTTCCAAAACGGATCATCTGATCTACCCATTTTGTCCTATAGATAAAAAGGGTCAAAATATTGAATAAAAATTAATGGAAGTACATTAATTGGAAAAGGAAGGTTGAAACTAAAATAATAAGTTACAAACAGCAAAGAAACTAAGAAGAAAAAACAATGAATTCAAGGTTAACTTGGGGTCAATTTAGTATGAACTCCATAAGGCATGGATTGTTACAACTGAGAAAGATCAAATTATTTATTTTTGGAAACTGTTGATGATCCTAACTCCAAAGTTTCTCATTAGAATTTCTACAACTTGTGTTTTCCTTGAAAGATTCAAACCAGAGTTACATGTGAAAAACAAAATCAAGAAGATGGATTATAAATAATTTACCTGGATTCAAGTTGTGCTTCAAGTGCTGGTTTGCTTAAGCAGTATTCAGCAAAAAAGACAAGAACAGAGAAGAATATACGGTTTAAAAATAATAAGGACAAGATGTTGAGCTCCAGATGATTCGATTCAATCAGAAAAGGAAGCACTGATCATCAGAAAGGTTTAAGAAATTTGATGAGGGAAATCGGGAAATCAATGGTATAATGAGATGAGATTTGGAGGAGAATGTTACAGCAGCGAAGATTATTGTATTGTTTGAGAAGAAGGAAGTTGTTAGGAAGGAAGCCACAAACTTTACCCACCAAAGATTATAATATAAGATATGGCAAGTTGCTGTACACCTCAAATTTGCGCTGCATATAATTAAAAAACTTCAACAAAAGAATCAGAAGCTAATTGCTGGCTGAGTTAGACCCACCCTATTCTTGAAACTTTAAGAAATAATTATAGTACAATATCACATACTATTTTAATCACAGTTTACCTGCCTTTCCGGTTTTTTTAAAAATAAAAAATAAAATTCAAGACTTGTATCTTTTGGGCAACATGATGCACTGCTGTTATACCTGCATTTTGCCAATAAAATAATAAAAAAAAATGATGTTTTTGTTATGGTTTACCACCTTACCGAACGACGTCTTAATTGACTGGGATTGTTGGAATAACTTAATCTTATGATAAAGTTTGTTTTTGAATATATATTCTCCAAATCCTTACTAAATTATCAAAAGTAACATTACATTAACATTTTTAAGTTGCATAATCTATTTTGTTTAAGATAAATTTTTTAATATAATTTCATAACTTATGAGTTATTTATTAAGTTAATTCAAATGAATTATTTTTATTAAAATAAATATCATTTCATTCTTTTTTTAGTAATTTGATTAGATATGAACTAGGTTGGTTTAATTGATCGATTAAATTCCACCCAATCAATATCTTATTTAGTTTAATTACAAACCCAATCCAAGTTAAATTTTAAGTTTTTGAAAATAAACACGGTTTAACAATTATTTTCTTATTAATTATAACTAAATTAATTAGTGTTTCACTGTAGCCTGGGCTATTGTGTACTGTGATTGAATTCACTGTGGATTGCACTGTTCTGCACTGTAGCGCAGGTACTGTGAACTGCGAGTGAATTTACTGTGAATTGCATTATTTGGTTTGGGCATGTGTGAGGCTGCAGCCAATTGGTCCCAAGTGTCAGGCTGGAGGCGCGCCCTCTAGGGCTACTCACATGTGGTGCTTGGGCTCCTGCCTAGAGCTGGGCACCCACAGCGTACACGTGGCATTTGGATTGATACCTATGTGCTGGCAGACCAAGCGCACAAGTGGTGCTTGGACTCCTCCTCAGTGCTAGGCAAACCCCTGTGCCCACGTGGTGCTTGGGGTGTCTGCCTGGGGGCTGGATACCCCCAGCGCACATGTGACGGTTGGGGTGTGCTGGGAGTGAGTCATGCTTGTACCCCACCTGGAGACACCTGGAGTTTGGGTCACGACGCTGGGCTCGAGGTTCTTAGGTCCTAGGATTCTAAATATTATTGTTTGTTTTAGAACTATTATTATTTTTATTATAATTAATATTATTAATGAAATAATTAATAAATTTGAAAGAAAATATTATTATTAATATTGAAAACATATTATTATTTATATTATAAATTTTTATGATATTTTTTATAAAAATAAAAAGTGAGTCCGCGCTGCAGTTTTATTAAAAATAGTCAACAATTCTAAATACTAATATAAAAAATATTATAATTTGAGTTGTAAATATTATTATTTTTCTTATAATATAAAGTATTCATATAAAACATATTATTATTTATGTTCTAAATATTATTACTCATTAGTTTCTAAATGAAAGTGGAAACTGAGTTGTTTGTTGAATACTATCGTTGATCACATTGTTCTGTCCACCTTGATCATTGCAAGATATGGAGCCATGGTTGACTGGAACCTCCGGTGCCGGTCTGCTTCCATGGAATAATAGGATAAACTAAAGTAACTAAATTGCAAGCAATCATCTCTGATAAAATATGCTTAAGAATGACGTACGAGAGAAATAGTGATTGAAAATAACTAAACCTGATTTTAAACCAAAAATAAATAATTGAATAGAGAACAAAAATATGCTTCCATGGAATAATATATAGGTAATTGTATCACACCTCTGGAGTGTCGATTCGACATTGAAACAAATTAAAAGAATAGAAGAAAATATTAAATAGAGAACAAAAATTAATTTTCAACGCAGATTAAAATAAAGCAAAGTGACTAATGAAAAAAGTACTTGAATTCTACAAACAGCAGATAGATAGTCGGAATTCTTAAACACGTTTGATATTTTAATTATTCTTATTTCATTGAATCATTTTGTCAGAAAAATATTGGATGAAAATTAATGGCTGTCCCAACAATTGGAAAAGAAAAGGGTGAAACTAAAATAAGGAATTAAAAACTGCAAAGAATTTTGAAAAGATAAAAACAATGAATTCAAGGTTTAGGGTTAATTTAGTATGAACACCACAAGGCATGGATTATAAAATCTGAGAAAAAAGATCGATTTATTTATCATGGATTGCTTTAAAGATTCAGACAAGATGAAGTACAATTAATTTACCTGGATTCAAGATGTTCTTCAAGTGCTAGCTGGCTTGCTTAAGCAGTGATCAGCCAAAAGAAAAGGAAGAGAAATCACAGATCAGAGAAGAATATATGGTTTAGAAAAATAATAATGAGATGTGGAAGAGAATGTTACAGCCGCTAGCTCCTTAAATAATACTATATATTAGAAAAGTCAGCTCAATTATTTTTAAAAAACACATTGCGTACGGTAAAGATAAACCAGTTCTGACAATGCTAGATTAAGTGTGCAAATGAGAGTGAGGCTCCAAATCTAATTACGTAGCAATTACTAATTGGGATGAAAATAAATTAAAGGATTTGAGTCAAAGCCATTACCAATATTCGCATGGTGTATTTGGTAGTTCTTATGCTTCTGCCTTTGAGTGTGTATATTAGAGCAGAGTGATTTTACTTAACCATGAAATTATTGCGAGACAAATTATAGTGAATGTTTTTCTATTTTACCAATATACCCAAGGTGTTCAAAACCAGGGGCGGAGCTGAAATTATATAATAAAAATGGCAACACTTAAGATATAATTTATTATTAAAAAATATCTATTTAAAATAAAAATATATTATATTATCCTATATTTAAACCCTAAAAATATAAAAATTTAAAATATTTTACAGGAGCCCGGCCCCTGCCGCCTCACCCTGGTTCCACCCCTGTTCATAACAGAGTGATGCTACATGCTAAGGTGGATATTAGCAACAGAGGAAAGCATACAAAAGTAACCAAAAAAAAAAATTGATAGCAAGGACGAAAGCATATCAAGCTAACAAAATCAACCCCACCAATTCTCAAATATTCAGATTTTAAAAAACACATGGAAATAATAATTTAAGAAGAAACATGTTTTCAAGCTGTGTCAAATGCAGAATACTTTAATTAATACGAGGAAAATCTTGTTGATAATATAGTTTGGTACAGGGCACTGCTAGTTTGAAATCAAGATCATTGTTGATTATTAAAGTACTTTTTATTTAAAAATATATATAAATAATTTTTTTTATTATTAAAATTTATTTTTGATATTAGCACATTAAAATAATCTAAAAAAACGAAAAAAATTAATTTAAAATAAAAAAATAAAAAAATTAACTTTTTTAAAAAATACATTTACAATATAAAATAAAAAATGATCTTCGTATTTGCCTGGTGGACTCTCTCGGGACACAACGCTGCACTTCCTTAAATGAAAATATTTAAGTCGGTAGCTGCATCAGGTTTTACCTCTGGCGGACCTTATCGTCTTGATCCAGGAATTGATTGCCAAGCACCGGTATGGTTTTGAGGTGTTATGTTTTTTTTTGTTTTTAGTTTAACATAGGTGTTCAAACCAGTTTGCGCGCAACTCGAGTCTAAAATTAACGTGAGTGTTATGTTTTTTTTAAAATAATTTTAAGAGGCAGTTGACCGTTGAGGGTGTCCGAGAAAATGTGAACGAGTGGGTGGAAGACCAAGACCTTATGAGTGGATTTATGAGTGTTCACGTTCCTCTTCGAAGCGGCAAGTGCTCAATTATTGGCCAAATCTCGAGACTGATCATCTTTGTCTCTAGTGCTTTTCCCCTTTCCCCTTCTTTATATCATGATCATGTGCTTGCCAAAGTTTTCCTGTTAGGGTTCTCGGTTGCCCCTATCCTCTACATAAATATTCCATCTATCAATAGCGGCAATATATGTCTGATTATCTGGATTCTAAAGAGCATGTCTGCTTTCCAAAAGATAAAATAAAAAAAAAATCAATGATGTCCTTTAATAAACGAGCAAATAATTGACGAGCCCATTGCTTACGAATGGCATCATCAGTCTCGGAAGAAGTCGCACGGGCCAAACAAGCTTTCGTATGGATTGTAGAGTAGCTTATTGTTGTCGGATATCATTTCGGAATTGAGTTTAATGGCTCCTCCGACAGTAATTTAAGGTTTTTATTTAATAACAAATTTCAAGATTAAATAAAGTATATTTATTAATTATGTTTTATAGAATGAAAGTTGACTCCACTTAACAAAAGACACCAAGTATAAAATATAAAATGAAGATTAATCAAGGCCAGCTCCACTTGTTAAACATATATAAAAAAATAAAAATATTTCTTAATTTTTTTTTTTTATATATAGTTTTGCATAAGATCTCCATTCACTTTAAATCTGCTACGGAAGACATATATACTTGGTTGGCCTTAATGCTGATCCTATTCATATTATTCTGCTATAAAATCAAGATTTAATTTGAGGTGTTAAGTCGGTAGCTGCATCAGGTTTTACATCAGGGATCTTAATATTTTTTAAGCACAAACTATATCTTTAAAAGCTAAAAAACATGCTTTTAACTCAAAAAAGCACAATTTACCTCCCATCTAAACACATATGACTCATGGTTTGATTATGGCAGTCAAACCTTGTTTTTTTTGTAAAACTTTAAAATATTTTGTTTTAAATTAAATTTTTTTCAGTATTTTTATATCGTTTTAATTTTGATGTGCTAATAATAAAAATAAATTCTAAATAAAATATACTTTAAAAAATAATCATTAGAGTAATATTTTAATCATTTTTAATTTTCATGGACTAAGGTATATTTGCCTTTCCAATTTTTTTATTAAAAAAAAAGAAAAGAGAGAGAGAGAATGGATGGTGAAAAAAGTTAACTTTGGTTCTCCTACTTTTCTGATTATACATTCTTGGTCCCTATAGATTTTTGAAATTCACTTCTGGTATGAAACTTTATTTTTTTTATTTTGCAGTCCCTATGTTAGAGAAAAGAGAAAGGGAGTCGCTAAATTCTAACTCAAGAAAAAGAAAATCAAGATTGATACTGATTCCAACCACGTAAAAAATTGAACTTTATGTCGACGGGATCCGTTTGATGAGAGAAACTTGATAGTGGTTATTTTGAGTCTTGATGTTGCCTGAAAAAACAGATCTAGATCAAGAAAGAAAATTCTTACTTTGTTTGATTTGGTGTTTTTTGATTGTGTTTGTGTTTCTTTGGTTGATAGATGAGTTTTTTTTTTTTTTTTATGTTGTAAGGGTGTTTATTAAATATTTTTAAGTAGAAATGTGTTGAAAATGATTTTTTAGGAGAAAACATTTTGTAGCTTGATCTTCCGCCCACCAAAGTGGTGGCAGAATTCTGAGCTAAGCGTTATCAACCACAACAAATAATGAATCATTCGTCCAATTTTTTTTTTCAAAAAAAAGGGTCCGTCACTTACAAATTTTGAAAAAAATAAAGAGGCTCGAGTATGCGGGCCTGAGATGAGTGGCCCACGTGTTTGTGCTTGGTTTCTTAATGTCTCATGCACGTTGGGCTTGTTAGGGCAAGTCTATGCAGCTGCACTTGGTCTTTTTATAAAAAAAAAATTCATTTAATTTTTTTTTTTCAAAGTATTTATTATATGTTTAGCAAAAAAAATAAAAATAAAATAATATTTTTATTAAATCCAATGGAATCTATAATTTAAATCGTAGGTTTGTTTGAAACTTTCACATATATTACGGTGTAAAAAATATAAAGTTTATATAAAAATATTTTTTTAAAATAAAATAGAGAAAGGATATAAGGGATTTGTTCATTAACGTAAAGCAAATATGCAATACAAGATTAGAATATAAAATATTAAAAAGATAAAAACAATTCAAGTGTTCATGTGACCAGATACATCCCTGCTGCTCCCCTCTTATAAAAAGAGACAAAAACTAAACAAAAATATGTTTTTTTTAATATATTATTTTGATATATTTTCAAGTGCAAAATATATTTAATTGCTACTTCTACTATAAAAACTAAATTTATTTTTTTGTTTTGAGGTTGCTGCGTGTATGGTTAAAAAGTTTCATTTATGAACTTAGAATAATGGATTTTATTTCTAGACCATTGAAAATATACTATGACAATTCAGTTGTTGTTTTGAAGACCAAGAATAATAAAAATAATAGTCGAAGTAAATATATTAACATCAAATATTTATCCAAAAAAAAAAAGTCAAGGTAAAAAAAGTGATTATTAAGCGCATTTATATTGAATTGATTATCATAAATCCTTTAACTAAAAGCATGCTATCATTTAAATTCAAGGATCATGTATTGAAAATGAAACTTAATTCCATTATGAAGTATATTATTTTTAAAAAGATTTTATTTATTATAATGTTTTCTCATATTTATACGCACCTCAATTTATTTGAGAAAACGCATCTATATACCACAAATAATAAACATAAGGTTTATTTATTAAGTGAGATTGCCAGAGGAGAGGGTCAAAGATGGCGGCTGGTTCAAACGACGAGCTTAATTATCTCATGAATCATTTTTTAACCTTTATGGTAAGACTTGACACGTGTCCTCTAAACCCTCCTGTCCCTCTTCCGATCCTTGCTAAACCCCTTGTTCTGGTCGTAATCATCCATTAGCGTAAACCTATGCTTCTCTTGACTTTGATCCCAATAAACCAACCCATAGAGTTGGTGGTAATGTAATTGATATTACTTTTTAAATTATTTTTATTTAAAAAATATCAAATTAATTTTAACGTGTTGGTATTAAAAAAAATTAAAAATATTATATTAATATATTTTGATTTGAAAAATATTTTTAAAAAAACCGTACGTAGAATTAGTAAACACCCTTAAGCTAGTGGACAAAGACACAAACGACAAGATACAAAGGAAAAGAGATAAAAGCATATATTTGGGGATGACAAAAGGGCATTGAGATCAAAGAGGATAAGTTTTCCAGTGATGGGATTGGATGGTGATGAAGGATTGTGTGGATAAGAGCATAGTAATTAATCCTTTACTAAAAAGTTCTTCAGTGACCTAATTCCGTGGCCCAACAAAATTATCATTATCCAAAAAACTATTTGATTAATTCTGTGTTGCTTAATCCCACTTTGCTATTGCGTTTTAAATGGGTAATAACTATAATGATAATGATAGTTTTTTAAATGGATAATAATTATAATCACACTCTCAAACAACATTTCATCTAAAAAACGATAGGTATTGTCAGGCCACCGCTTAGGGAAAGCAAGGTAATGCGCAAAAGAATTGGAGCTATTAACTGTAATGTTAAAACTTTGGAAAGCTATTTGAGGCAACACCAAGCCCGCCAACATCACCCCCAACAGATTGGAAAAATGCTCATTACCATTTTGGAAAAAATAAAATTTAAATTATTTTTTTTTGTGTGTTTATCAATTATTTTAATATGATAATATTAAAAAAAATTAAAAAATTAAAAAATATTATTTTAATATATTTCTAAACAAAAAAACATTTTGCAATACAATTTTTACCACTCTTAAACAAACCCTTAATATAGTAGATTAACCAATCTTTTTAGTTTTTTTATATTGTTCATATTAACCAATCTTTTTAGTTTTTTTATATTGTTCATAAAACCTAAAAAGCTTAAAAATAAAAATTTAAAAATCATAAGGAAAATTAAAAAAATAGGATGAACTTAATTTTTTTTTCCTTCGAATAAAACTAAGATGACACGAGAAAAATAAATAAAGGTATGAAATTTTATTCTAAATATATTCTTATAAAATTTTTAAAATTTCAAGTCATGTAACTTGATTATTTTTTTTTAAAATGTCTTCTCTCTCTCTTTCTTTGTAATTTTTATTAAATGTTTTTAAAAAATAATTTATTGCTAGTTAATGATATTACTAGTGAATAGATCTATTATTTTATTAGGTTACTTTAATGATAAATCAATATAGTTTTTATTTTTTGGATTTTCATCTTGGGGAAACTAAATAGGATGAAAAATAATATTAATCAAACTTCAAGTTATAATCATTTATCTATCGAGTTAAAAAAAATAATATGACAATTCATTAATAGTCTTAAAAAATAATGAAACAAATAAAAAATATTATTTATCACTATATAGAAAAGAAATATTTCATATTAATAAACGCTATTTCTTTCTATGAGTTCATGTTAGTCTTCGATTTTTCTTATAATCGATTATTGAATAAGAATAATATATATTATTGAATAAGAGCAAATTTAAGGTTACAAAAATGATTAGTATTTTTACAGAAGGATAGAATTGATAAATGATGCAACAAAGAAGGATACGTATTATTACATTTAACGGAGTACATATTAATTATTTCGAGAGAAAAAGGTCCTTTGCATTAGGATAGAATTGATAAATGATGCAACAAAGAAGTATTCTAACAAACAACGAAAGGATTCACAATACGAAAGGTACAATTCGATTGAGAGAGATGATGCTTACCCTCTGTTCTATATTAAATTATATTATATTAAGGGCAGCAGAGTAGTCTCCTCCTACAAAAACTTTACAAAGGGACGAAGGACATCCTTAGCATTAGGATGCTCCCACTCCACTACTGTCTCCCACCATTCTTCTGGATATACTATGATTTCTTTAAGAGAAGGGGGAGGAGATGGCTGGTCATTTTCAAGCAACGGAAGACAAATTGGCATCCTCTTCAGCTTCTGACAATCCTCTACATCAATATCTTCAAGAGAATTGCAAATCAGTTTTGCACTGCAGATGCTTTTCAGTTCTGGTAATTCAAACAATCTCAGAGATCTTAACTTTGGGAGTATTAATTCCATGATGGAATTGTAGGTGCTGCTTTCTTCATCTGTTGTTCCTATTATCTCCTCCATTTTCTCACAATCCTCAACATCAATCACTTCCAGGTTTACGAAGTTTGGCAGCAACACAAGTGGGAACAACTTCTTCATATTGTTACATTCACAACAATAAAACTCTTTAAGACCAGAAAACATACCATTATATGATGGCAATCGTGGTGGAGCATAGCAGAACCAAGAAGATGAAACCAAGCTCTCCATGTTATTGCAATACCGAATGCTGATGTGCTCCAGTTCAGTTGCATTCTCTAATGACAAAACATCACATAAACTTCTTGCGTCGATGCATTCACAAACCAGTCTTTGAATACCATTTAAGAACTTGACCTGAAAATCTCCATCTCCGTTGATACTCAAAGTATCCAACGCAACTGTTTTACTTGGATAATAATGATACCTGTCGTACCAAATATCATCACCCGCCATTCCTACTAAAATTCTGTATGTGCTTAATGATTGGATCCCATCCCGAGATCTGAGATACTCCACGAAGTCAGAGAAACCTTCGAAATGGCATTCCAAAGTTTCTAAATTTCTCAAGGATCCTACTTCCTTTCCTTTAACTGTTATCGGAGCATAACATTCCTCAAAAACCTCTTCTAGTACAAAGACTTGCAGGTGAGAGAGTTTTGGCAATATCCCACTAGTAAACTCCTTTTCACCACATCCATTCATTCTAAGATACCTCAGGTTGGTTAGGCATTCCATTCCTTGCGGCATCTTTTTAAGCGGAGTCCAATAGAGATCCAACCTCTTCAGTGCCCTGAGCTTCTCTAATGATGGAACATGACGTAAGTTCTCACACTTTTTGAGCAATAATGCAGTGAGACTCACCAAATCAGAGACAGAGTCTGGCAAATTTTCAATACCTGTGTAAGACAGATCAAGGACCTTGAGCCCATGCAATTGCTTGAAAAATGAATCCGCAATAAATCCCAACCCTTCATTATCACATAGAAATAGAGTGGACAGATTTGGACACATTGGTGAATGGCTGGAAGGAATTTCTTCGATCTCGTTTTGCATTAATGAAACCATCATCAGATTCTCCGTCCACTCCTCTGCATCTGGCAACTCTTTTAATTGTGCACCTGTTTTGACCATGCCTTGAGAGTTCTCTAGCAGTATTTGGATGGCCATGTCTCTAATCAAGTCATGCATCTTGACACGTCTACGAGCAACATAATACACATTAGCATTTTCCAATAGGCAGACATATTCAAGTCTATTAAGCATCGTGTGGCCCTCGTCAAATGCATATTTCCTGCTCCTCATTCCTTTAATTATTCCGACATCGATCAAATAACCTATCAACTCCTCCCTTTCAATCCTATGATCTTCAGGAAATAATGCACAGTACAAGAGACATTGTTGTAGTGCTAAATCACCTAGCCGGTCATAACTAAGCCTCAATAACTTGAATACCTTCTCATCCATGTCCTTAAATTCTGATTCTTTCAATTTCTTCAATGTATTCCTCCACTCATGTAGATCATCCACTCCCCTCAAGCTTCCTGCCACTGCAATAATTCCCAGTGGCAAACCAGCACATTCCCTTGCAACAGCTTCCGCAATTCCTTCCACTTCTGGTGAAAGTGCTACATCACGTCCAAGTTTCTCCATGAACAAAGTCCAAGCTTCTTCCTTAGAAAGTGGCTTCACTTTGATTTTGTGCTGGCAAGCCATCCCATGACAAATCATTTCTGATCGAGTTGTCATAATCAACTTGCATCCTTCCAACTTTTCAGGAATTCCCACTTTGTGTAGCTCAAAATTGTCCCACAAATCATCTAAAATAAGAATCCATTTTTGTTTCTTTGTTAGTTCTTCTGACAATTTGGCAGCTCTATGCAGATCATCATCTTCTCTTGAAAGGTCTAGATCAAGATGTTTAGCAATAAGATTCTGCAATCTATTAATGCTGAAATCTTGAGATACGGTCACCCACCAAACATGATCACAAATATCTTTTCTTTGTAGAAGCTCATTATAAATATGTTGCATTATTGTTGTTTTACCAACTCCCCCCATCCCATAAATACCCATGCTTAAGACTTCCCCATCCATTAACAAAGACCATATCACCTTCTTATTCTCTTCAAATGCTTGACCCACTGGCTTTGTGGAGCTAGTAGGTAATGGAACTCCTCTAGTCTTGTTGTACTTCAGACTTTCAGAAGATCTAGCTCCTGCGCCAGCCTGCACTACTGATCTTCCACTATTCCCCACATCCTCCTCTTCCTGCACTGGTTGTGTCCTCACTCTAACCATATGCTGCTCATCATGACTAGTTACATCATTGTTTCCTGATGGAGCACAAGGTTGATCATAACATCTTCCAATGCCATGACAAAATTGGGATGAATCTCCTCGAGGCTCCAGAGTCTGCACTTTCTCTGTTCTTGGTACAGTCTCAAATGCATCATGCTGAAAAGATCCTTCACCAGTGTTTTCCATGCCATTTTCCGCTTGTAGATGCGACTGAATTCTCTCTTCTCCTGGATCTTGTTCCATGCCCTGAACTCCCACTTGTATCCTTCTAGCTCCCCCTGCCATACTGCCAAGTACTGCATTGCTTTGTTCCAACGATCGATCCACTGGTTCTGTCCTCAGTCTGCTCTCGAGTGCCCCTTCGGAAACTCCATCTTCTTGTGCTCTCATTCCGGTCATGCATACTACGTCGTTTCCTGCTATTGCATGTGAAGAAATCCTCTCTTCCACTACTCCGGGTTCTACAACCTGAACTTCTCTTTGTACCCTTCCAATTCCTCCTTCCATTGTTGAAATTCCACAATCATTAACATTGACTGAACTTGCTGTGATTTTCTGTCTTTTGTTGCCACCACACATAGCAAGAAAGGCTGCTTCTTGAACTTCTTTAGGCACCCCAGGACAAATGGCAATACCATGCCCTTCTTCTCCTGATAAATGCCATTTGATCCTTGAAATGGAAGTTTTAATTGCAAATGTATGTGTACAAAACTTACACTTCATGCTACCATCATCAGCCCTTTCTTCAACATAATTCCGAAATGAATTAATTGATCCACCCATTTCAACCTATAGGAAAAAAGAAGAAGGGGGGGTGGGTGTTCAAAATAAAGGATAAAAATTGATGCAAGTTGCACCATATCAGAGATGGATGAGAAACAACTTCTTCAGTGTTGTTACCCTTATTTTGCTATTAAAATTGATAGTTAGTTTATTGCACAATCATAGGAGGGAAAAAGACGACGATAATTCAGTTAGACTTCTTACTTGTTGAGCATTTAAACCCCTATTTTGACTTTGCAGGGAAGTGCCA
>Ga0325404_1001068_pt1 | contig 28639 bp, 11 predicted proteins | sample PopdelMetagenome_18_FD_205664 | JGI IMG/M metagenome (GOLD analysis project Ga0325404, IMG submission 205664) | Populus deltoides microbial communities from Bellville, Georgia, United States - Xylem-Control-R1 | ecosystem: Host-associated > Plants > Phyllosphere > Stem > Wood/Secondary xylem...
TGAAATGTTAATTATTATTATTTTAATTTATTCACCTTTTATTTTTTTTAATTTTTTAGATTTGATCTCTATTATTTTGATTATTATTTATTTTATTTGAGATAATTTATGAAATTATATTTTTTTTAATTTCATTCTCATTCAACTTTTTAATTTGTAAGATTTGTTCCTCATTATTTTAATAAACTTGAGAAAAATAAAAAATTAATAAATTATTTTCCAGCTCATTTTCCATCACATAACCAAACACTGGAAAATGTTTTCCAACTTATTTTCTATTACACTACCAAACATTGAAAAATACTTTTCTGAAATTTACTTTCCTGAAATTTATTTTTTCTAGAATTATTTTTTTTAAAAAAATTACTTTTCAATAAATAAACAGGCCTAATAAAAAATGACAGAGAAAGGAAAAAAACGTAGAGAGCAAAAATGAAAATTGTATGTCACTGGGCCAGGCCTGGACAGGCGCCAGCGCTTAGTCACCCCGATTGTAAGTGCCTGATCACCTGTGCCGGACTAGGGAGACCAGATCAAATTCAGATAACTAGTTGATCCATAATTTGACTGTGCCCACCAAACTCAATCCAAGTGATGATAAGGAGTTTCTCTACTATTTGTTCCTAAAGCCGACACTTGAATAGTCATCCAACTCGTGCTACATTTGTCGAACTATTATTTGTTCATCAGTCATGATCTCTGACTTTTTCTACTTTTGTTTCTAAACCAAAAATAAACAAGATCATGATCCAGGAACTGTTTCTTACAACGTTGGAATTCCAAGTCATGACACGTGAACAAAGCAAATGAAAAAGTCTTTCTAAAGCAACGTGTTGTGCTGGTTTCTTGTCGGAAGAGAGACGATAACGTCAAGTCCAAAACTTACATATGGAGTCTATGCATTAATATATTTCATTTTGTCCAAATAATAGTTGAAGGCTTGAAGCCTCTGACCTACACAAGCGAAGGCCTTCTTCCTCACCATTTCATATCCAGGTAACCTATTATTCTTTTGTCTCTTTCTCCTTTTTCTAATAAAGTACATGCCTTTTTTTATTTGTCTATTATTTACTTTGACCTTTTATATCATGTATTCAACTGGGTTCATTGGATTTTTCTTTTCGTTTTTCGTGTGTTTGGTTGCTGGGAATTGATTTATAAGATTGAAACCCACCAAAAAAAGATCGAATCTTTCCATTTCTACTATTTTATCAACCTGTAAAGTTGAATTTTGATGCTGGGTTTTCTTTATTCTTTGCTCAAGTTTTGAGTTTCAAGTTTGTTCTCGGTTGGTTTGTGTGAGCTTTTGCATTTCTCTCGCTGTTGAATTGATTAGTGGGAGTTTTCTTCTTTGTTACTTGCTATGTTTGGTTGCTGAGAAAATTGAAAGGGAAACATGGAAAGATTAGGATTTGTTTGGTTTCTATTTGTAGATTGACTTAGCTAAAGTAAATAAATTGTTCCTTGATTCATGATGCATGATTAGTTTAGCTGTTGTATTTGCTTATTTCTTTATTAAATTAGGGAATGGATGCCTATAAATCTTTAGATTAAAGAATGCTGTTTGTTCGTAGGAATGGTATATTCTAATTTTAACTTGTCCAAAAAAAAAGAAGAAGTATATTCTAATTTTGAAGTTTGTTATCATCTTGTATAGAAATTTGTGCATCTTAGCTTGGATTTGTTGCTGTTGGCATAGTATGACTGAAAGCTATAGTAATGCAAGTGTGAGCTCGACTTCAAGTTTGAATAGCAGCTTTCCAGATACAGAGGATGACCAAACCATTGCAAGCATTTTAGCAGAAGAGGGAAATTCTCAAGTTGCAGGAAGGCTGGGGAAGAGACTCTCGCACTTGGACTCCATCCCGGTATTTTCCTTTCCACATCTGTATTTTCTAGTCCATACTACATGCTTGCATGTGTGTGTGTGTGTGTGTGTGTGTGTGTGTGTGTGTGTGTGTGTGTGACATTTCACATATTCTCAAGCTCACATGGGTGGTACATCTTTTTCTTCCATACGACAGAGAGGACCATTTGAAGAATTATATTAAATTTGGACCTCTATTGACCTTGTGCTCCACCAAAATGGGCTGTAGATATGGGATGCTAAACCAATCTTTACTATAATTTTGGGTGGTAGTTATGATGGGCGAAGCTGGGTTGTGATATCATTCGTTAATTTAAGCAAAACAATGGATAGTTCCGGGTAGCATTGTTGCAGCAAGGTTTTGAATTGATACAGTTCACGTGTATCTAACTTCCATGTATAGATAAGCAGAAGAAGTAGCTAACTGGGAATCTTCGGCCATTAAGTTTCTCCCCACAGTGAATCCTTCTGAAGTAAACAATAATCCAAACCTTAAAAATTAAGAAGCATGCCAAATCACCTAGTGAACCTGCATATACCTATCCAATAAGTCATCCAGAAAATATAAGATTAAAACAGTCAGTCTCTAAAAATACAGAAGAAACCAGCTGTAAAACAATGAGAATTATATGATATTTTTGGCCGCATAAGCCAAGCATACAATTGGTAGTTCCTTGCTGATAGTAAGGGTTGTATTGGTTCACTTTTTCTTCACATTAGCTCACAACAAGCATATGTCTTTAGAGGAACTGAGTAGGAATTGCTCACTGGATTATATTCGCCAAGGCTTCTTCAACAATTTCAAGCAAATATACAACATATCTGGCACTTGCTTCTATGTTAGTGATTTGTTATATTTTTCTTTTAACCTAATATATTAACCAATGGCATGCATATTCGTCCTCTTTTCTTTTCTTCTTCTTCTTTTTTTTTTGCCTCATTTACCTCTGCTGTTGAGTAACTTCTGTCTTTTTATTTAATCATGTGAATGCTCATTGGTTCAATGTGTTGGCAGCACACTCCAAGGGTTAATGGTGAGATACCTGATGTGAATGATGCAACCTTAGACCATGAGCGGCTATCTGAAAGGTTTGATGTTGTTATCCACCCTATATGCTGTTTCTTTTTCATTCTCATATCATGCATTTCATTTTTAGCCTGTCTGTAATGTGGCATGCCAGTAAGTATCACTGTCTATTATTATGTGTTTGCCTTTTCTCACGGGTTCGATGAATTTTGTTTCAGTTGGTTGCATCCTTTCTATAGGCTTCACATTTTTTATGGTTAAGTTAGCTTGGTGTTGCATGGCCCTATGAGCATCCTTTTCCATTTATAGACTTCGCATTTTTTAATGGTTAAGTTAGATCATCAAACTGGCTCAATGGCATGCTCATGTGCATGATTGTTGAAATATTGAATATATGGCATTTACCATCTGATGCCAAATGCTTCATTTCTTTTCTGTGCAAAATGGTTGGTTCATCTTTCAGTTGTCTTAGTAAGTGCTTTTCATTCAGGTTGGCTACATATGGTTTAGAAGAACTAAAAATGGAAGGTGATGGGAATTGCCAGGTGCGGCTTTCATTTTTTTGAACTGTTTATTCATGATTGTACATGTAAGGATGTTTGAAAGAGTCCCATAAGTCACTGTGAGAACTCTATTACAGAATATGCTTATAAACCACTGGTTTGACTTATTTGACAGTTTCGAGCATTAGCAGACCAGTTGTTTCGCAGTCCAGATTACCACAAACATGCAAGGAAACAAATAATCAAGCAGGTATGTTGGTAAATCTCTGCACATGATTGCACTAATTCATTATAACTTGGGAAAGATAGAGGTTGTGTTTTGGAAAAACAGCCACTATTGGCCAACTTCAAATACATCCATGTGCCTGGCGGTATACACGAGTCTACGTAGTGTTTTTTTTCTATGAAATTTCTCTGTCATGTTACACTATTTTCCTTATTGTTTCATTCATCTTCCTTTTCAGCTAAAGCATCACAGAAAATTGTATGAAGGATATGTCCCAATGAAGTATAGAAGCTATGTGAAGAACATGAAAAAGTTAGACTTCTATGGCGATGCCTACTAGTTTTTTTTTTTTTCCTGCAAAATTGGAAAGCATGCTTACAATAAATGTAGCTGCATTCTAATTCATTTTTGTGTGCGAACCCTTACATGATACTAGGTCAGGGGAATGGGGGGATCATGTAACCCTACAAGCTGCTGCAGATAGAGTAAGTGGAGATTTATCTGTTTAGCTCCTTGATTGCTTTTTTCCTATTTAATTTATTGGATCTGTTTTTCTTAAGAACATAAATCATGAAACCTAATTGTTCTCATTCTTTGTAACTACTACTCACTTATGTATGGAATGGCTATCCTCTGACCTTTTACGGGCATGCATTCAGTTTGGAGCCAAAATTTGTGTGTTAACATCTTTCCGGGACACATGCTATATCGAAATCTTTCCCAAAGACAGGAGTCCAACCAGAGGTAGATCTAAATCTGTATACTATATCCCATATGTCATTGTTGCGATATTCTAATGTGTATAATGCTTATCATGAAATGGAACTCTGTGTTATGATTGATTCCCGTAGAGTAAATTGAACGTCCAAATGCAAGTTCTTATTATCCTATCATTTGTAAGTCTTGCATGCTTTACCTATCTTGAGAAACTGAATATTTTATTTTACAATTATCACCTCCAATACCTTTTGAGATCATGGGAATTTTGAAGCCAATACCAGGATAAGGGATGGGAGTTGAAAAGAAGAAATAACCTAACAAAGATAGATCATTTTAACCTCTTTTCTGCTCTTCAGTGTATTTGAATAAAATCTAACAGCTATAAGTTGAATGAAATTGCAGTAGTCTTGTTCTAATATTATGGCTGTTGTTCCTGTTTCCAGAAATTTGGCTAAGCTTTTGGAGTGAAGTTCATTACAATTCATTGTACGAAAATGGAGGTGAGGGACAAACCAATACTTGCAACATGTTTTTCCTTCAGTACTACAATTTTTTCTTCTCTCTTGTTACCTCCAAACTAATAACCTTCATGAAAACTGTCTGTTCATACAGATGTTCCCACCAGTGTTCCCACCAGAGTAGCAAGAAAAAAGTATTGGTTTTTCTAGATGTTTAGCATGTCATCCGCAGATCGAGTTGTCCACTGTTCCTTTGTTTTCTATACTTGTACATAATTCTCGAATAAGCAAGCAACCACAGATTATATAAGAAGCAAACATGTAACTTGATATTGAATGTAGCATTATATTCATAGTTTTTATTTTTTATTTTCTTAACTCATAAGCCTCTAGTATGCAGAAAGTTCTAAGAGATTTCTGTCTAGAGGAAATAATCTTACTTCCTAGCTTTTCATTGACTTTTGCTGAGGTGCTTGTTGGAGCATCCTGAGCAACCCAACTGCTCCACATGCGAACTTGGCAAGAATTTGGTGCATAATCAGTCCAGGAAGGAGTCGAACAAGCATGATAAATATTTAGAAGTCTTCTCAGATAAATTTGAGCCTTCTCCCCATCTATTTCTTGTATATATACAAGAAATCAGAAACCCATGTTGTTTGTGTTCTATATTCCTTCAAGGCATTTCATTAGGTAATAGGACGAACCCACAAAACGTCTTCTGAAGGATTTTGTACATGGCGTTATCCAAGCGGTGATGGAACTATAAGCACTTAGTTGTATAGGTGACGGAACTAGCGAATGTGCCATCTATCGGGGGAAGAGGCAAGGTCTCGAGTTGCATTTTGTATGGTCAAAAGAGCTTTAATGAGTATTCTCGCTTGAAAGTTGTTGAAGATCTAGAGAACATAATGGAGCATCCGTAAAGAGATCCAGGACTGTCCCATGTCCTGGTATTTCTGTCAGGCATGAAAAGAACCAGGAGATAAGCGCAAAATGAAAAGCATGAACTAGTTTTTGTCCGGCTTTTCGATGACATTAATAAAGTGAGTAAACTTCAAGAGATTTTAGGGCTTTTCATAGCTAATTATTAAGGTTCAAAGGTTGTAGATGAAGAGTTCTATCGATAATCATATATTTTTTGTTAAAATTTAATATAATTTAAATGTTTTGGATCATTTTAATGTGCTGATGTCAAAATTAATTTTTAAAAAATAAAAAAACATCATTGACATGTATTTCGGCACGAAAAATTATTTGAAAAACAACTGTTACTACATTGCTGTTTGGAAATGTGGTTGTGGTTGCTTTTCAAAATATTTTTCGTGCTGAAATGTATTAAAATGATTTTTTTTATTTTTTAAAAAGTATTTTAAAATTAGCATATCAAAATGATTTAAAATATATAAAAAATTTAATTTTTATGAAACACGATGCAAACAGTATCCTAATATTGTTCTAAGGTTGTGTGTTATAAGATAGAAATAGTAAATGAAGATGATAAATGTAAAAAATATAAAGGAATATAATTTTTTTTAGTGAATTAATAAATTTCTTTTTCACGTGGTAATTCAAGAAGTTTACATATATCCCATAAATCATGTCAATTTGCATGAAGACAAATTTGTATATAAAATATATAATTTATTTTATAGATAATTATATGAAATAATAGCCTCGTGATTACATTCTTTGACTGTGGAAGAAAATAGATGTCTAATATTTCATGCAAATAAATGCCATATTTCAACCATATAAAACTTAATTGAAGAACATCTAATATTTCATGGGACCTAATTAAGAAAAACAATACTTTGAGGGTCGAGATCATAATTCATGCATAGTTTGAGGTTATAACTTATAATTTGAGGTTATAACTTCTTTTCCTTTCTACTGCAACCGTCAGAACAACGCAGCTGATGTCTCAGGTCTCACCACGTGTACTTTTTGCCACGTAGCCATTTCCTATTGGCTACTGTTTCAATTCATTTCCCACGTCAACACCCCTCCTCTGCCACCTGATTTAAGCCACTCCACTTTCTCTCCTCTTTTTCTCGTCAACCAAACAGGAAAAAAACATAAATCAATATCAGCTTCAAGTTCATACCACTTCTCTCTCTAGGAAGTGCAATTAATCTTCTGGTATCTCCCTCTTTCCAGTTCTGCCTCTCTCTTTTTAAAAAAAAATTAATTTTTTTTCACAAATTTTCTGCTTCTTTTCCGGGAAAATAATTTTTTCTTCAGATTTTTTTCACAAGTCTTATACTTGTTATCCGGGAAATAAGAACCTGTCCAGACAGAGCACTGACCTTTCTTTTTCTTTATTTCCCTTTCTTTTGCAGACGGATTGATTCCTTCCTTCCTTCCTTCCTTCCTTCCTTCCTTCCTTTCTTGATCGAGTGACAAGAATAAACTCGTGATCAAAATGAGTTTATTAAAATTAGGGTTACGGTTAGTATTATTATTATTATTATTATTATTATTAAATTCAATTCCATCAGAATCAGCTGTTTCGAGCATAGATCTAGGTTCGGAATGGATAAAAGTAGCAGTAGTAAACCTAAAACCAGGCCAAACCCCAATTTCTATAGCAATTAACGAAATGTCGAAGAGAAAAACCCCAGCTTTAGTTGCATTCCAATCTGGAACTCGGCTTTTAGGCGAAGAAGCATTGGGGATTGCTGCGCGGTATCCAGATAAAGTGTATTCACATTTGCGAGATATGTTAGGGAAATCGTATGAGAAAGTTAAGGGATTTCTGGAAGCAATGTATTTGCCGTATGATGTGGTGAAGGATTCGAGAGGGGCAGTTGCGTTTAGGGTTGAGGATGAGGATGAGGGTGGGAATGTGGGGTTGTATTCGCTGGAGGAGTTGTTGGGGATGATTTTGGGTTTTGCAGGGGATTTGGCGGAGTTTCATTCTAAGGTCGTGGTTAAGGATGCAGTGGTTGGGGTGCCGGCATATTTTGGGCAGGCGGAGAGGAGGGGTTTGGTTCAGGCGGCGCAATTGGCGGGGATTAATGTGCTTGCTTTGATTAATGAGCATTCTGGTGCTGCATTGCAATATGGGATTGATAAGGATTTTTCTAATGGGTCGCGGTATGTTGTGTTTTATGACATGGGTGCGAGTAGCACTTATGCTGCACTTGTTTACTTCTCAGCGTATAATGCCAAGGAGTTTGGAAAGACTGTGTCTGTTAATCAATTTCAGGTAAGTTTGGTTTCAGTAATTGGCATTTGGTGATCAGTGAGAATGTTTTGTTTGTTTTGTTAATTGTTTTGTGATAGATTTCTGTGTAGAAAAATGCATTATTTTTTAATATTGAAATAGGAGGCAGTGGATCCAAAAAAGAAATATCTTACTGAAAAGCTGCATTGTGGCCATTCTTCTTACATTAAGTCTGTGATTGTGGTTGCTTGTTCTGATCTGAATCATGTCATTTATGTTAGATGCTCCTGACCACTATCTTATGATAGCCTCAATGTTTTCACTTCCAGCCTTGTCCTATACAGCTTGTTGTTCTTCTTATGGATGCTTAGTTCAGTACCGCTAGCAATGTTGTGAATGCTAATTATATTTCCAGGTTAAGGATGTCAGATGGGACCCAGAACTTGGAGGTCAGACTATGGAATCAAGGTTGGTGGAGTACTTTGCTGATGAGTTTAATAAACAAGTTGGAAATGGGTTTGATGTGAGGAAGTTTCCCAAGGCAATGGCTAAATTGAAGAAACAAGTCAAACGGACGAAAGAAATCTTGAGTGCAAACACTGCGGCCCCAATATCAGTTGAATCCCTCTATGATGATCGGGACTTCAGGTCAGTAGATTCTAAACAATTCCTCAAGTTCTTTTTGTCCATGTCTGTTTTCATGTACCTGTACATTTTTTTTCCTACTGCCATGCTGCACTGCCTCATTGCCTGCTGAGCAAATGTCTGGGTGCATATTTATGAGAATTTATTATTCCACTTTTTCTCACATTAGCCCCCTATAATTTTTTACACGATGAACATTCTTCTCTTTATGTGTGAGAAATTATCTTAACTGACTGTAATGTTGTTACAATATGCATGCATACTGGTGGTTAGACATTGAGTTGTGCTTGTTGCTTATATTTCATCAGCACCTCTGTGGATATACCTTGCCCAATTCATTCAAACCATTATCTTTAATTTTTCTCCAGGAGCACCATAACACGTGAGAAGTTTGAAGAGCTCTGTGCAGATCTGTGGGACAGATCTCTTGTACCTCTCAAGGAAGTTCTGAAGCATTCAGGTTTAAACTTGGACGAGTTATATGCAGTAGAGCTTATAGGAGGTGCTACCAGAGTCCCTAAGTTGCAGGTTGGTACTATCTTCTTCAATTGTGTATAAGCCCATGACAACTGATTAAGCTTTGTAACAATAGTTAAAATAAACTTAATGATAGTTGTTTAAAGCAAAGGTATCTTAATCTACTACTATCATTGGTTTGAATAATACCTACTACTATCATGTTGTGTTTGCCTATATTATCCATCAATTTTAGCCATCTTAGTCTACTATTAGTCATGTTGACAGTTTTCTCCTAAAATGAAGCTTCAGCTGGTAATCAAGCCCCACTGTGTCAGCTGCTGATATGTCTTTTTATTTGGTCCAACTTTGTTCTTACTTTTTGATTTGCACAATCTTGGAGAGCTAACAAGTCAGAGTAAAAAATCAATCTTTCATATCCCTTCTTTCTTTTTCTTCTTTCTTTTTTTTTTTAATAAAAAAAACCTGAATTATAGAAGAATGGTTACAGTGAAGATGATGTTTAAGCAGTAGAGGCCATTTGTTGTTACCACCGTAAAAGAACAGGATAAAAGTAGTTTTATTATAAGGTCATTGTGATGTTAACAAATTGAAGTTAGCTCTTTAAGTTTCTGTTTGGAATAATCTCCTATACCATGCACTTAGCTGCTTATCAATTCATATCTCCCTTCAATCTTGAGCTTCTATTTCTGTGTTAGATCTGATTTGTGTTAAGGATGCAAATAAAAGAAAACTCTTTGGGCACATAACAGGCTAAGCTCCAGGAATTTCTTGGAAAGAATGAGCTGGACAAACATCTAGATGCTGATGAAGCTGTAGTTCTTGGTTCATCTCTACATGCTGCAAATTTGAGTGATGGAATAAAATTGAATCGCAAGCTAGGAATGGTTGATGGTTCATCATATGGATTGGTAGTTGAATTAGACGGACCTGATCTGCTGAAAGATGAGAGCACCAGGCAATTACTTGTTCCAAGGATGAGAAAACTCCCCAGTAAGGTAAATAACATGGTAAAATGACTATGCTGTGTTTGAAAAGGTCAATCAGAAAAACCATTTTGATGCCCCAAATGCCTCAAAATTTGCCTTTCAGTTGTACTTATTATGCATGGATTATTTTATTTTATTTTACAGATGTTCAGATCCATCATTCATACAAAAGATTTTGAAGTTTCACTGTCATATGAGCCTGATCTTTTACCACCTGGTGTTACCTCCCCTGTATTTTCTCAGTATTCTGTGTCTGGTCTAGCAGATGCAAGTGAGAAGTAAGGATAGCTATACTCTGAATCATTTCTGGATTTATACAAGGCTCAATGCTTGTATCTTGAATCATTTTCCTTCACAAAAACTTCTAACATCACATTTCTCTTCTGTTCTTCCTTTGTGTTGCTAGGTATTCCTCACGGAATTTGTCATCCCCCATCAAGGCAAATCTGCATTTCTCTCTTAGCAGAAGTGGAATTCTTTCTTTGGATCGAGCAGATGCTGTTATTGAAATATCAGAATGGGTGGAAGTTCCTAAAAAGAACCTGACTGTGGAAAACACAACCACCACATCTCCAAATATAACACTTGAAACTGACACTAAGAACACTACAGAAGAAAGTGATGAAAAGTCGAATTCTGATGGTGTGACTGACAATACATCCATCAACATTACTGAAGAACCAAGTACTACTGAGCCCATTACAGAGAAGAAGCTGAAAAAACGGACTTTTAGGGTTCCCCTGAAGGTACAAACAAGCTTGCAGTTTTAAAAGTTTTTTCACTTGCATGCTAGAAAGTTTTATGATGGTGAGTTGTGTGTTTCACACCTCTCTTGTTGCTTATTTCTATTGTTTATATTTATAGATTGTTGAGAAGACAGTGGGACCTGGAATGCCTCTGTCCAAAGAATATCTAGCTCAAGCCAAAAGAAAATTAGAAGAATTGAACAAAAAGGATGCAGAGCGAAGAAGAACTGCCGAGTTGAAAAATAATTTGGAAGGATATATATATTCTACTAAAGAAAAGGTTTGGAATTTTCGATCAATTCAACTTTTAGTTTAAAAATGAAGATTAGACAGTTCCATTTCTTGTAATGACCACCTTTCCTTGGAACTATTAATCTTGATTTGATTGCTATTATAAATTTAGAGTTTTATTATGAATAGTCAGCATTCCATTTCCTTTAATTTATTGTTGATATCTTTACCTGCTGTGCCAGTTTGAGACAACTGAAGAGTTTGAGAAAATTTCTACTGATGATGAACGGAAATCCTTCATTGAGAAGCTTGATGAGGTGAGCCTTTTCCTCTCTTTTTTTCCAAGTATTTTTGGTAACTTAAAAGGGTCCATGATATTAGCTTCTCTGCCTACATTTGTGACATGGGAGCGTGTTGTATTGTTTTAGGTCCAAGAGTGGCTATACACAGAAGGTGAAGATGCCACAGCAAAAGAGTTTCAGGAACGCCTAGATTCACTAAAAGCTTTTGGTGACCCAATATTTTTCAGGTGATATTTTCTGGCTGTAGTTGGGGCATCTAATTAGACGGGAACTGTTGTTATTTACACAAGTGATTGGCTATTTGAATTATTAATTCCAACTTGTGAATTTTTTTGATATAGGTATAAAGAACTTTCAGCAAGACCAACAGCAATAGAGTTAGCTCGAAAGTATGTTGGTGAGCTGCAACAGGTACTTCAGATACTGCATTTCAATCGCATGCTTTATAAAAAAATGTTTATTTTTCCTTGGGCTCAGATTTTGTTGTTATTCACTATTGCCATCTTGATCATGAAGCTGGGAAAAAAAAACGAAAAAACCTAGGCTGGAAAAATAGATGAATTTATAATTAACTAATATGTTTATTTGTGGAAATGCACCCTTCCCATTGGATTTTAGTATTCTTCTTTTTTTTTTTTGTCCCATAATCCCTGTCACTTTGAAAAGTTAATCAAGGATCATTGTATTTTAAAAATATCCTTGGGGTGTGGAAGGGCTTTTGTTTATGGGACAGACAGCAGTCTTTTGCTGATCTGTCTATTTCAGCTGCTCAAATTGAATACGATAAAACTGTGGGACAGAGGAAGCGACATGTTGATATCTAGCATTGCATCTACTTGCTTGGATAAAAGCTAAATACAGGAAAAAAAAAACCAAAGCTTTGATAGGCTAGCATTTCAACCATTGATTAAATATTATTTTCTTTGTGGCTTAATTTGAAGACAGCATAATAAGCACAGTGACCATTTCTTTTATCATTTCCTGCAGATTGTACAGGGCTGGGAGACAAAGAAACCTTGGCTTCCGAAGGACAGAGTAGATGAGGTTTTTTCCACACCTTAATCTAACATGGCCTCCTCATGAGATTTTCTGGAATCTGTTTACGATTGGAACAATCTCTAGTGATGCTTACATATGGATTTTGTGAATGTGTGGTTTTGCAGGTGGTGAGTGATGCTGACAAGTTAAAGAGTTGGCTGGATGAAAAGGAGGCTGAACAGAAGAAGTAAGTATTCAAAGAGTTGGTTCTGCATATAAGGAGATTTTTATTATTTTATTTTCTTGCCTATGGGCATGTTCAAATCCAAGTGATTACAAAGTCGTTCTTCCTCCCTATTTCCCAACAGGGCTTCAGGATTCAGCACACCAGTACTGACATCTGAAGAAATATATTCGAAGGTGTTGAATCTGCAAGACAAGGTATTACTGCAAGTCTCAGCAACTTCTTTATTACGAAACGAGAATTTGATACCGCCGCAAAGATTTTCCTGCCTGTGTGTGCCATTTTAATTGATATTTGATTGGTGTTTATATAGGTCGCCAGTGTTAACAGAATTTCCAAGCCAAAGCCAAAAATTGAGAAGCCTAAGAACAAAACTGAGACCAGCGGAGACAACATGAACAGTGCTGACTCAACTTCTGGGGAGACTCCTGAAAAGGAGAAACAAACAACAGATTCAGATGGTTCGGCCGAAGAAAAAATCAACCCAGATGGATCAGCTGATGAAAAAGCCAACCCAGAACCTGAAGTTCACGACGAGTTGTGATGATTAAACTGAAACGACTCTCAGGACCATTGTAGGCTGCCTTCTGAGTTTAAAACATGGAGGCGCTCTCATAGGAAAAGAAAAGATCGGGGGGAGTACTGCTATTTTAATCGGCAGAAGAACACATTAGACCCTATTTTTCCAGGACGGCTGCTTATTTATCATCCTTGAGATTCATGATTGTCCTGGCTGACCATCTTTTGATGCTGAAAGAACCATATAGAAAGAACTCCCCTTTTCTTTGTTAATTGTAGCACTCGTAAGATTATACCCACTGAAATTAAGGGGCATTTACTGAATTACCAGTTTACCCCTCTGGGAGTTTTGATCATGTTTATGTGTTTTGTGATAGCTATAAACTTTCTATAATCGAGGAAGAGCATGCATGGAATTTAATTTTTGCTCACATGATTTTGATGCTCTTGTTTTTCTTGATCTTACCAGTAAAGCAGAAGGTAAGGTCTGAGAATTAGTCTCTGAGTCAACCAAAAATTTTCCTTGATTTATAATTATGTTTTGGATCACAAGTTTCAGGTTAATAACTATCGCTCTAAATTTCAACAATTATCTTCCTTCTTTATTTTTAAATTCAAATATTAAGATTAATATTTAAAATTTCTCATTAAATTTATTTAAATTCAGGGGATGCCATGAACTTGCGAACAAAATCTTTGTGAACCCACATGTGGGCTCACATGAGGCCGCCATAGGGCTGTGGTGGTATGTGGACTGTGCTCTTTTTAAGCTTGGCCCATTTGTTTCTCTGAAAAAACCTTCGGCGCCATAATGCCCAAGACCACCTTTTGGGCTTTCAAGGAAACCTCAAAATGGAGACATAAAAAATTGTCTCAAACTGATCAGTGTTTCGAATCATGAAGCAAAGGCTATTATCAGTTGGGGAACAAGGGAGTCATCATGTCTTCAGTCAAAACAAAAGAATAACCCAGTTAGGAAAATCGGGTCAAATCGAAGATGCAATCAAAGTTTTCACTCAAATGGCCCAGAAAAACACAGTCACATACAATTCAATGATCTCTGTCTACGCGAAAAATGGAAGAATCAATGCTGCACGCAACCTGTTCGATAAAATGCCTCGCAGAAATTTAGTTTCTTGGAACACTATGGTTTCTGGGTACTTGCATAATGGGAAGTTTGATGAAGCTTATAAACTCTTTGTTATAATGCCTCGAAGGGACTTATTTTCTTGGACTTTGATGATTACTTGTTATACGCGTAATGGGGAGGTTGAGAAGGCGAGGGAGTTGTTTGATTCGCTTCCGTGTAGTTATAGGAAAGGTGTTGCTTGTTGGAATGCGATGATTTCAGGTTATGTGAAGAAAGGGAGAGTTAATGAAGCTAAGAGGTTGTTTGATGAAATGCCGGTTAAGAATTTAATTTCATGGAACTCAATGCTGGCTGGGTATACTCAGAATCGAAAAATGCGATTGGGTTTGGAGTTTTTTAAAGAAATGGATGAACGCGATGTAGTTTCATGGAATTTGATGGTTGATGGGTTTATCCAAGTGGGTGATTTGGATTCTGCGTGGAAGTTTTTTCAAGAGACTCAAAAGCCTAATGTTGTTTCTTGGGTTACAATGTTAAGTGGGTTTGCACGAAATGGAAATATTTTGGAGTCTAGGAGGCTCTTTGACCAAATGCCAAGTAGAAATATTGTTTCTTGGAATGCAATGATTTCTGCTTATGTTCAGAGATGTGAAATTGATGAGGCTAGTCGGTTATTTGAGGAGATGCCGGAGAGGGATTCTGTGTCATGGACTACTATGATTAATGGGTATGTTCGTGTTGGTAAGCTTGATGAAGCAAGAGAGTTGTTGAATGAAATGCCTTACAGGAACATTGGGGCCCAAACAGCAATGATTTCTGGTTACATACAATGTAATAAAGTGGATGAAGCTAGAAGATTCTTTGATGAGATAGGCACCTGGGATGTGGTTTGTTGGAACGCTATGATTGCAGGTTATGCACACCATGGAAGAATCAATGAAGCTCTCTGTCTATCCAAACGAATGGTCAATAAAGACATGGTCACATGGAATACCATGATTTCTTGTTATGCTCAAGTAGGGAAAATGGATAGAGCCGTGGAGATCTTTGAAGAGATGGGGGAGAGGGATTTAGTATCTTGGAACTCATTAATTGCCGGTTTCATGCTAAATGGACAGAATTTGGATGCCCTAAAAAGTTTTGCATTGATGGGGCATGACGGTAAGAAACCTGATCAGATAAGTTTTGCTTGTGGACTAAGTTCATGTGCCCCTATTGCAGCCCTGCAAGTTGGGAACCAACTTCACCAGGTGGTTGTGAAGAGTGGTTATTTGAATTATTTAGTTGTCAACAATGCATTGATCACCATGTATGCTAAATGTGGAAGAATCTTGGAAGCTGAGCTTGTGTTCAATGGAATTTGTCATGCTGACGTCATTTCTTGGAATTCTTTGATTGGTGGGTATGCAATAAATGGATATGGAAAAGAGGCACTTAAACTCTTTGAGGAGATGGCTTTGGAAGGGATGGCTCCTGATGAAGTCACCTTCATTGGTATTTTGTCTGCATGTAATCATGCTGGCATGGTTGATCACGGCCTAAAATTGTTCAAATGCATGAGTAAAGTGTATGCTATAGAACCATTGGCGGAGCACTATGCTTGTATGGTTGACTTGCTTGGACGGGTGGGGAGGTTAGACGAAGCCTTTGAAATAGTGAGGGGAATGAAGGTGAAAGCCACTGCAGGAGTATGGGGTGCATTACTCGGGGCTTGCCGTGCACATGGGAATCTGGAACTTGGAAGCCTAGCTGCTCACAAGCTTTCGGAATTTGAACCTCATAAAACATCAAATTATGTGCTCTTGTCAAACATTCATGCAGAAGCAAACAGATGGAATGAGGTGCAGGAAGTAAGGATGTTGATGAACGCAAGTAGCACGGTAAAAGAACCGGGATGCAGCTGGGTTGAGGTGAGAAATCAAGTGCACGGCTTTCTGTCAGATGATTCAACTCAGTCTAGACCGGATATTGGCGTTACCCTGGCAAGCTTAAATTCTCACATAAGAAACGCATTTCACATTTCTGAAGTGTCTGCTTGACTATACGAATTTACTTTGGAGGTCACAGTTTGTTCATCTGTGTTCTATTAGCAACTTGTACATTAGGAAATATACAATTCAATGTAAACTATGTAAACTCAGAACAGAATGCCTCAGTCTTGAGCTGATTCATTTCTTTTCGGTGGTGTTTGAAATTACAGTCTTACCATACATTTGAAAATTTTATGATTTTTTTAGTTTTAAAATAATTTTTTTTTGTTTTTGGATTGTTATTAAAAATATTTTTTTAAAAAAAATTATTATGGATACACACATAAAATTTAATTTTAAATTTTATTATTGAATATTTTTTTTTTCAATTAATTTGCCTTTCTGAAATTCTAATAAACACAAAAATTAACTTAAACAAACTAGAAAATCTGGAAAAAAATAATAATAACATAACTAAGCCAAAAAAAAACCTTTTGTTCTACTTTGAAGGTCTTCCGTCAGTGAACCAGAATCTCCTAATAAAATTTAAACATCATCCAATTATCAACTCGAAAGTTATGAGCTTTTTCATGGACTAATCACTCTATATAACTCAGACCTCTTCTTATTAAATATCTGTACAGAGCTCTTCATATAGCTCAATGATGACAGATCAACAACTATCAGATCAGAACCACTTACATTGATGGAGAAAGGCGAAGTAGAAGTTTTCTAACTGACGAGTTGCAAAAGATAACAGCATAGTTATACAAATGAGAAACAACCCCATTGAAAGAACCAACTAAAAGAAACCTAACAGGTAAACGAATTTAGAAGTATAGTTATGGTTGTTTTTTAAAATATATTTTATATTGAAATATATTAAAATAATATTTTTTTTATTTTTTAAAAATTATTTTTAAAATCAACATTAAAATTATCCAAAATATACAAAATAAATTTAATTTTAAAAAAAATACAATGAATAATTAAAACTTTGACTAATGTTTTAGTGGCCGTTTGGAAAATCGATTTGCACCGTGTTTTAAACAGCCACTAAAACATTGGTCAAAGTCTTGATTATCCAAATGTCATAAGCTGCCATTTAACATAAAACAACCTTTGTCAAGAAACTATCTTTCCTGTCGTTTTCTTCTATACGTAAGAATTTCATTTGGGATTGAGGCCTGGTTAAATCCCTGTAAATTTCTTCTAGGATGCTTTGCCACTTGAAAACATCGAGTCAGACATCTTCAAGTCTATTTGGAAATGCTTGCAAGCATTTTCAAATCCGGCTTTGTCATTGTCTTTTTTCTGCATGACTCAGCTTATTTAGCTTTCTTGTCATTAATGTCACTGTACACAAGGCGTGGATTTATAAGCGATAAAAATGTGTTTGGCTAGAGTAACAGAGATATAGATATAAAATAAATTTGTTTATGTTATAGTTTTAAAATGAATTTCTGTGTTTTTAAAATAATTTAAAATAGGAGTTACAAAGGGATATATCTTTTTTGTTTCTCTCTTCTATTTCGAGCTATGGTGATCAAATGCTTGGTGATAGAACTATGAGACTCAATATAACATTTTCATCCCTTCTAGTTAGTTTCCGATTCTTCTTCTCTGCTGCTGGAAGCCGCAAATAGCACTTACCATTCTCCCTCCCTCCCACTGCGACACAGACAATGGTAATTTGAGTTTGGCTTGCTGTATATTGTGTGCTTGAGCTTGTTTGTGTTTTTCTATGGATCGAAGGAACAAAAGACAAAATTAAAGGGCCAGATCGTAAAAAACCCTCTTAAATTTCAGGAAAAAAGAGAGAAAATTATGTTAATTTCCATTAGTTATTAACAATTGGAATAACATCTAAACGTTTTGAAACTTATAGGGTAACATCGAAAATTCTTAAGATACAAAAGTAGAAGAGCAACATTCATGACTATGTATATGCATCGTAATTTGCATTGCAGCAATCACCAAGTCCTTTTATTTACAGATCTATTAAGATTTTATTCCAAACCTGTGCAGGAGTAGAATAACTTGTGATTTTAACCCAGCTATACTAACGACAACATATACTGATATGATCAAGGATTGGATTGAAACGACTTTCCTGTCGAACCCCTTTGTGCCTGTATGAATATAATGAGAAACTACAAGATCCTATACATCTCTATCTATGGATATGTCGAAGTATATCAGACTCTTCTTTCTTTACATTATTGAAGTTTCCTACAGCTTCTCAGACCTTCAAAATTCTGTGTACGATTCCTGGAATATAAGAAATGTGTGTTTGACCTTAATCGGATGACTCTAGCAAAGGTTTCTATAGTGCAATTAACTGTGACTGTAACCATTCAAATGTGACTTCTGCCATTTCCATGCAATCTGCAAACTCTTCTTAAGGTCAGTATATTGAGCTTTCCAGTTTAGCTCTTGTTTTATTTTGGAAGGGTCACTGAAGACCTCAGCATAGTCTCCTGGCCGACGATTGAGGTATTCAACCTATATGTCCACACCTGTTGCCTTCTTACATGCTTCGACAAACTCCTTCACTGATCTACCTGTGATTGAAAGGAACCAAGCAATCTTCAGGATCAAGAAATGCAAGAAAAACTGAAACACTCAAAATGGAAAAATATGAAATTGAATTTCAACAAAAAAAATATAGTAAAAAAACCTTTTCCTGTTCCAACATTGTAAATGCCAACTTTTCGAGGCTTTGCATGGGCAAGAGCTTTCACATGGGCATCGACCAGGTCAGTGACATCGATATAGTCCCGTACACACGTGCCATCAGCAGTTTTATAGTCTATCCCTTTAACCTGAAGCCATTGACATAAGCAGAACTTCACTTCCTTGATGTGAGTATGATCATATATATTAATCGATTAATATCATAGGGAGGTAGCCCCATGTTAAGCTACCTTGAGTCCTGGTATTGTGATTTTCTGTTTCAAGTTACCTTGAGTCCTGATATTATTCCTCGAGCTGCATCAAAACAAGCGCCAGAGATTCGGCCATGCTCACGAAGTTCAGGTTGCGGAGCTTCCCCTAATCTTCCTTCTGGATCAGACCCAATAACATTGAAGTATCTGTAAACATGGGCATTATTTTGATCAGAGTGCTGGCTGCTGGGCAACAGTGGAAGAAACATATCTGTGAAATTAGGTAGGGAAAATTCATGCAAAATCACTAAATTAATTTTCAGAGAACAGGGATAACTGATTCATCATCGAATTCAGAAATTGTACTTCAATGTCTGATAAATACTGTCGAAGTCCTCGATAGGACATCCAGGATTAAGCAGAGGGAAACATGGTACTAACAACAATCGAAGCCAGAGCACCACTCACCTTAGGATCATGACAGCCATGTCAGTGGTTTTTGAGAAGTCAATTATGATATCTTCTGCCATTTTCTTGGCTTTTCCATAGGGGTTGATTGGAAGCTGAAATCACACACCAGTTAAACGAGTGAAGCACGAGGAAAAATGAGCTATGGAGACATTTCGTCCTTGAGTCAGAATAATCTTCAACACAAGAATTACAAAATTCCTCTGTAGTTGAACAGACATGCTAGAGTCACTACTGGTCAAAACCTCAAGGAGCTATTTGATATCTACATGGTCTAATTCATATTATATTTTTTAGTTAAAGAAGAGGTTTCTGGCATGTCATATGGGGATTGAGCTACAGCATTTGCATATTCTTGGGGGAAAACTCATCATAGTATAGAACCAAGAATGATAGCGTAAACCAGAAACTTACCTAAGGAGTTTGTTCTGTAATCGGCATCTTAACAGGCTCGCCGTAAGTTGCACAAGTGCTAGAATAAATCAATGTCTTCACCTTATGTGCTGCCATTGCTTCTAAAACTACCAAGGTATTTGATGTGATGTTGTGATAATATCTGCACAGCATGGTAAAAATTAATTCTAGAGACAACTGCTAGCAGATACATTGAGATGACAAAGAAGAACTGTACTTCTATGAAAAACAATTTAAGACAGTGACCGGATGCAAACAGTAGATTTAGCAAGATAAATGTTTGAAATTGAAGATTCGAAGTATACCTGAGAGGCTCCATTGTACTTTCACCAACATATGCAACAGCAGCGAAATGCATCACAGCATCAAATGCATTTTCAGCAAAGATTTTGTTTACAGCTTTTGCATCTCCCAAGTCTGCGTATATGAACTGTAACCGCCCAGGCTCCGGAAATAGATCTTGGAGAACTTTAACAGCACCCAGATTCCCTCGAGAAAGATTGTCCTGATAGAGATTATAAATCCATGAAATCACATAGTTAATTCAACATAAGAACTCATATGCTTAGACCAAAAAGAATTCAAGTTTCCCGAATGAATTAAACATACCACTATAGTTACACGGTATGAATCCTTCAAGAGTCGAAGTGCAGCATGAGAGCCAATATACCCAGCACCTCCAGTCACTAAGGCGTGCGTTACGCCGAGCTCATGCTGGGAGAACTGGATTTCATAAAGAAAGAAAATGTCACACACAGCAAGAACTATTTGTCCTCTTAAGACTCTAATGAAGGACTCACAAATACAGGGCCCCTTTTCCTTTTCTTGATAAGAGCTGGTAATAAACACTGATATAGATTATAAAATCCACATGGATAACAGGCATAGATTGTATGTACACGGGTTTCATATATCAAGAGAGTAAGATACCAAGCTGAGGCTGCTATAAGTAGGTGACTGGTTCTGCTTGAGGATGATAATGCATACTGTAATGCAGAGCGCAGCTGCAATAATTTTTCCAGCACATCTGCTCTTTCGTCTTGAATCCAGATAATCCATGCCTAATGGCACAAATATATTAAGTGGCAACAAAAATCAAACTTCAAATATTAGATATATGATCAAGGAATTTTCACAATAAACTCAGCTTAAAGGTGCATGCCATCACAGTACTGTACTGATCAGCGAGATTCAAAAACATGAAGTTAGAGCTGAGGAGTAGGCATAAAAAAACTGAACAACACAAGATTTCCAATTCATTATCTCCAAAGAAAGCCAAATCCAGAAAAGAATCCATCCCACCAACACAATTTCCAGCTAAAAAGTTATCTTCAATACCAGTCTGCTAAACAAAACCAAGATCAGATTTTTCCCTCACAAGTTGAAAAACCAAACACTTCTACAGGAACCCTCCTAAAATCCAACCACAAAACAAACTAAATATTGCAGTTCTGGTAAAGAAAGCACGCATGGCCAGTGTCAGAAGGAAGTAAGAATAGAAAGAGAACATAGAGATTAACTAGCCAGAGAATCAGACAAACCTCTTCAAATATTCTAAGAGAACATGGAACTGATCAAAGAATCAGACAACCTTTTTAGTGATTTTAAGAGAACAGAAGGACACCAAGTGTCAAGGACTGAATGAGTTGTGAAGATAAGTAGCTGGAATATTATACGAGCATTTAAAGTCAACTTGTAGCAGGGATGTTGAATTTTCTACTTGGAAATGAATAAAGAATGGACCAGTTGTGAGGATGTGATGGAAAATCAAAGGTAAAGACTTTGAAAGTGGGTGCTGAAACTGCCATTGTTGAGAAAGAGAGACTTGGACCAAGTTCAATGGTCTTCATGGATACGGTACCTTTCGAAATGAGAGGGAAATTCAGGCAATGCAGAGTAATAACTCCACATTCGTGTTTTCAAAAGCGAAAAGAAATTCGATGCATATATGCAGAATAATAATTTTTATGTTTTTTATATATTTTAATGTATTGATAAAAAATAATTTTTAAAATTAATAAAATATTATTTAAATATATATTAAAAAAAACTTTTAAAATTTAACCGCTACCAATCCGACTCTACCACCCCAAATCCTAGTGTCCTTGCCAGGGAGAAATGGTTTGCGTACGGTACATGCAACCCATGGTCCCAACATATATATATGCCAACCACCCCATGACACCTCAACTCTTGATTAATGCATGAGAGGGACCTCTTTTATATATATATATATATATATATAAACATATATATATATATATATATATATATATATATATAAAAGAGGTCCCTCTCATGCATTAATCAAGAGTTGAGGTGTCATGGGGTGGTTGGCGACCAAACGATCACTCAAGATTTGACCTGAACAGTGAGTGAATTGGTTCCATATTATCATCTTTAATTAAAATCAAAGACTCTGTAAGGCACTTTTTTTTAAAAAAATAAATACATTAATAATCATATAAATTGACTCTTTCAAAATCTAATGATAGGTTTTACTTTTTATCAGACTATAAAAAATAAAAATTATTTAGTTAAATAAATATTTTTCCACTAATTCCATAAAAAATATATTTCAAACCTTGATTTTATAAAAATTAAAATACTTAATTTTTTTATTGACAAAGATGTACTTTTAATTTATTTTACAAATAAAAATTCTTCAAATAACCGTTTTAAATTAAATATATATTTTTAATCTATTTTTTTTAACTCCAATTAAAAAAACACTAAAAAGGTTAAATTATAAATGTCAAATCTATTTTGGAGATTAATCTCCTAGATAACTAAATTAGTAGATCAACTTAGAGTGTACTGAAATAAATAATTTTTATTGTTTTGAAAGATATTGAAGTAATTGGGTTTTGAGGTGTTTAGAAGTATGAAAAAAATGTTATTTTTTAAAGTATTTTTTTTATTTAGAAATATATTTAAATAATATATTTTTTTTAATTTTTAAAATTCATTATTTACATTGGTATATTAAAATAATCCAAAAACATTAAATTTATTTTTTTAAATTTTAACAAAAAATAAATTGAATTTCAATATCAAACGAGCACTTAAACTTAATTTGATTTATAAAATTAAATCACTAAAACACCAACTCAATTAAATAAATTTAATCAAATCAATATAAATATATTAGATTTAACTAAGATTAATTTGAGTTAAACTCAACTTGTCAAGCCGAGTCGGATTTAATTATTGCGGCCAAGACAGTTACAATAAAACATATTTTAAGGTGTTTATTTCCGTATCAGATTAATTTACTGTTAACATCATCTACTTGAATCTATCTAAGACTCCATTTGTTTTATGAAAAATAATTTTTTAAAAATCATTTTTGAAACTTCCATGTGTTTGTTTACTATTAAAAAAATTGATCAATAAAAACACTTAATAGTAAAAAAAAAATTGACTTGGTTTTTTAAAAAATATTTTCCTTTTATTATAGGTAGAAAACATTTTAAAGAAATTGTGGAAAATTTAGAAATATCTTGTTATTTGTTGATTGAATCAAATTTGGTATTGCTATATATTTTGTTTTGATTTTTTTTTAATTTCATCCATTAAAATTTGATTTATTTTGATTTTTATATTAATTTTGGTTTTAATTTGTTTTTGTTACTTGTTTTCTCTTATTATGTTTTAATTAAAAATTTTTATCTATCAGATTTGATTCATATATTATAGATTGTTGTTTATTTTTATTTAAAATAATTTAAGAAATTATAATTTTTTAATTTCATATTCTTTTAACTTTTTAATTTTTCAAATTTATTTATTTTATTTTAATTATTATTTATTTTATTTGAAATAATTTATGACAATATATATTTTTTTAATTTCATCTTTCAATTTTTTATCTATAAGATTTTGTTTTAATCTTTCAGTAAACTTGAAAAAAACAATATTAATAATTATTTTTAGTATTTTTTATATAGCTAAATATTAAAAAAATTTCTAATTTATTTTTAAAAATACTATTAAATATTAAAAAAATATTTACTTTTTAAAATTATTTTTTTTTAAATATTTTTCAGCCAACAATCAAATTATAATTATTAGAAAATATTTGGTGTTGATGTTTAAAAGTTTATATTTGTTGACCATCAAGTAAAAAATACACACCTCTCCTTCCTCTTGCCCTTTCTTCTTCGATGCTGAATAATAATCCCTCTCTTCCTCTCTTTGTAGAAGAGAGGGGTTTCTTCCCTTCAAAATAAACCCTAAACTTCCCTTTATTTTCCTCTCCATACCATTCCTCTACACTCCCAGCTCCTTCTTTTGAGCAAATCTTAAATTACTCGCTTAAGGGTTTCTTTTTTCCAGTAAAAAACTAGAAAACGACGTAGTTTGTTCTGGAAATCTAGGGTTTTCTTTCTTTTCCCTTTTTCTTCTTTGCTTGTTTGCAGGTTTTTGTAAATATGGAGCGATCTGATGGCAAGGATTTCAAAGAATTCACTGAATCTTCTTCAGGTTCTTACCTCTCTCTTGCTCCAATTATTTGATTTTTAGTTTTTTTTTATGATTCTATGTATTTGATTAAAAAAACTGATTCTTTTTGGGATTGGATTTAAGGTTTTTTTTTTTTTCCTTTTTCATGCTGGGATATGAAATATTATTAAAAAGAGAGAGAGCTTTTAGACTCTAAAGGGATTTTTATAGAATCTAAAATCTTGGGATTTAAGAAAGACTAGGTTTTTTTTTTTTTTTTTTTGGGGGGGGGATTGTGATTCTGGGTAGGGATAGATTCTTTAGATTTGGGAATATACTTAAATTTAGCGTAGGGATGATTTTTGGGTTTTGTGTTTACGAAGTTTGTGGCTTTTTAAATCAAAAGTCTCGTTCTTTTGTTGTTTGAATGAATATCGAGCTTTGAATTTTATTTATTTATTATCTTGCGATGTAAAGCAAGTTATGATATATGGTGAGTAAGTTGGTTTTGAATTGTGTGAATATTAGTTTGGATAGCGTGATTTTAGGTTGGATCAGTAATGTGCTAGTTAGGTGCGTGGCTTTCGATAGTGGTGATTGGAACTTTACATGATTTTCTGGTAACCTAGTCTTTACTAGATAGAATTGCTGTGATGCGATTTTGTTAGTGTATGCTATAGCTGAAAACCCATCTCGCATGGCAAGTTTTTATAGCTGATGCCTAGCTTCTGTTACGATTTTTTTTTATTTTCTTGAACTTCTTCAGGTTCTCTCATCATATCAGGTCAATTTTATTGGATGCACATTGGGGCTTATTCTGATGCATTTTGTTTTACTTGTTAGTCCTTGTCTTTTACTCCTCTGTGAAGGGTGCAATCTAGTCTTCTATACTAGAACGTGAATTCAGATAACTCATAGTTTTCCTACTGCTTCATGAGTTTGTCAAGCTTGCTCTTCTGTTAACTCTGCAACTTCATAACTTTTTTTTTCAAACTATCTTTCAGGTGCACTCTTTGACGCTTCGCAGTACGAATTTTTTGGTCAACATGCTGTGGAAGAAGTGGAGTTGGGTGGTTTAGAAGATGAGGGTGAGAATGTTTTGCTCGGGCCCACCAATGATGAGTACCGTTTGTTTGATAGAGATGAAGTAAGATATTTTTTTTGCTTCTCTAATCCTTTCAGCATTTATTCTCACCATCGCTCTTTTACTGAAAACATTTTAATTCATGACTGCTGAATATAATTAGCTTAATGTTTTATCCATTTGAATCTGTTTGATTATATGTACCATATGTGTATTATTTTTGGATGCAGATATCAATTAAGATCTTGTTACTAAGTAATTGATTGTCATTATAGCTGGAGGCTTGATGTCGTTGGCTTCATTGTGCATTTATTACTAAACTGGTAGTTTAGAGTTAATCTATCAAAACTAAGAAAGATTAAAAACATAATACTGAACTAATTATGGCATTTTAAAACATTTTGTGTGTGTGTGTGTGTGTGTGTGTGTGTTTTGATTTTTGAGTGGTAATTATTGTTTTGAAAACTAAGAGGTTGCTGATATATAGTTCCATTTTCAAATGGTAATCACTCTTATAAATGATCTTTATATGTGTGCAAAATTAAGTTTCCCTGTCCTTTCTGGTTGCGGATACATGGTTCCATTTTCAAATGGTAATCACTCATAAATGATCTTTAGATGTTTGTATAATGAAGTTTCCTGGTTCTTCTTTCTCGTGTATGAGATAAATTCATTTGTGACTTGAGAAAAGAAACTAAAACCTCTCAATTCATAAGTTGCATCTGATGTTTAGAAGCTTGATGGTAAGAAGTTGCCAGTCTGCTGTCAGCAGCCAAATGTTCTTCCTGTTGTTATCGTCAAAAAAGGATCCTGTAGAGGAGAATGGCCTATTATGTGCTTAAACTATTTGATGTCAGCTACGTCTGTTCTTTCCTGTGTTTTTATCATTTCATTGTCCATTGCAATGTTTGTTTCACTCTTATCTGAAGAGTTATTGAAAAAGAAAGATAAAACTTTTATTTGTTTGTCAGGTACTTTTCTGTTCTGTTGCAGCCAGCTATTGTGTACCACTGTTTGCTATACTATGACACATTTATAAGCTAAAAAATATTCTTCATGCTTCTTAAGGCTGTGGTTGATTTTTCTTCTAAACACTTGATTATTCTTTAACAGTAATAGACTTGCCTTTTGTTTCAGAATCGAGTATTGATTTAACTTCTAGGGGCATGAATTGCTGCTGTAATGGCTCTCATTTTTGTTCTCTTCTTTTTTTCCTTTTGATTTCAGGGTGTATGTTTAGGATCTTTATCTGAAATTGATGATCTGGCAAGTACTTTTGCTAAGGTTAGATTCTTTAACTTTTATGGTTATGTATAACATAATACTCAATGAGTTTTGCATGTTTTATATTTCATTCCTATATTTTCTGTTTATTAAGATGTCAAGTTTAGTTATTATCATAGAAATTGTGAAGGGTGCAAAAGCTAGCTTGTAGATTTTTTGGTAAGTGCTTAAAAACTGCATAGGTTGAATTGGTTCTCATGATGCATCTCAATTTAAAAAATATCAAAATGAAGTTTTCTATGATGGTTTTGTCTGAGTAAAAGGGATAGATGCTAAGTTATGAGTTCAAGGAAGAGAGACAAAAAGTGGAAGGGACAATTGTGTCGATTGTTCTCTTGATCTGAACATATTCTGTATCATTTGTTGGTTGCATTATACCTTCACCTCGATACCCACCTCCTCTTCATCTCTTATTGTTAATAAAAATTTAAGAATTTAGGAGCATGAGAGAACATTTTCACAATGAGGATTAATTCATCTCCATAGCAGAATACAGGAAATGGAAAATTAGATCAATAAAAGTAAGGTATTGCAGCGCCAGTGAAATGTAAGCTGAAGATATCTTGTCAAATGCTGCAGAAGCAATGCTCTATTGAGAGGGCCTAGAAAGTAATCTTTCTACCCTATAGTTGCTGCTTGGGAGGGAGTGGGTCTTTGAACATTCTTGAATTCTGGTCAATTCAAATGCTCCAAATCACAACAAACATTGTAAACATGTCAAAAGTATTCTTCTACCTCAGTGAATTTCAGTACAACTACTACACACAAGATGTAGCACTCTTCCCCTTTCCAACCTTGCTTAATTCATCAAAAGCTAATTTCTGTCTATCATCTCGGTTTGGAAAAATAACTGAAAAACTCTGTTAAATGAGTTCTATGTAGCACATGTATGCATTGAGGAGGTCAAATGAGGAAGGCCAAGATTCTCTATGAACTGCCTCAAAGAGTATGAACTGAACATGCATTTTCTGTTAGATGAGTTTTGGTTTCTAAACCTGAAACTGCCATCATAAGCATTAGCTGGTCTAACATTAACTTTGAGATGAGCAACAATAATCAAATACTTCCCTTGAGCAGGTCAGGCCCAAGCTAGGGAAGTTAGGATGAGCTCTTGTCATTATATCACATTATTCTTCTAGGATAATGCTCTCTATATTCTCTGCTACTATTGTTTATAATCATCTTGCCTCTGGTATCTTTTCCAACCTGTTTGAGGGATGCTTTCTAATTTTTTTTGTTGGATTGTGAATTTGTTGTCCACCTACACAGTTGAATCGAGTTGTAACTGGACCCAGGAATCCAGGAGTTATTGGTGACAGAGGATCTGGATCCTTTTCGAGGGAAAGTGAGTTCAACTGTTACTTTTTGTTTACATTATCTTGTTGCACTAAATCAAGAAGTTTACTAGATTTATTATTCTGTAAATTTGCTTTCTGAGTGCTGAGCATTTTATACGATCATGTGATTGGGGAGATTTGATTCTCATATAATTGTTGTCAGCTTATTTGTGAGCCAAAAAGTATTATTGAATAGAAATGCTTTCATTCTTTGTTGTCGGCTTGAAAGTGAATTATTACCTGAGTTTTCTTCTCCATTTTATTTAATTTATGAAGCATTTCATTGTTTTTCTGACTTTATTGAGTGTTTTCTATAAGCCTGATAATTTGTCAGATATTTTTAGCAGGAGTCCTTACATATGTATGCAGGTCAGAAGTCATTCCCATCAATAAGATGGAGTGGCTTCTTGGCTAAACTTAATTTATTTATTTTTTTGGTTTCTGCTAACCATTTTGAGATTGATTTAGTCAGTCTCATGAACTTCTGGTACATCCATCATATCACTTTGCGGCAATTAGTATGAACAATTTTGCTGTGCCAGATGGTTGCTTGTCCCCCGGTT